>Ga0256828_1000520_pt1 | contig 25402 bp, 22 predicted proteins | sample CV88metaG_FD_185993 | JGI IMG/M metagenome (GOLD analysis project Ga0256828, IMG submission 185993) | Hydrothermal vent microbial communities from East Pacific Rise, Pacific Ocean - CV88 | ecosystem: Environmental > Aquatic > Marine > Hydrothermal vents | place: Pacific Ocean: East Pacific Rise...
AGGGGGGGGAGTGAAGTTAATTAAAAAAGAAATTAAAAACTGATTGATTGCATTAACTTAGTCAAGTTAATAAGTTAAGTTCTAAATTATTAGATTAACTTATTTAATTATTTAAAATAAGTTATAAATTAAAATTTAAATAAATATAAATCAATAAGTTAATTAGATAATTAAAATAGTTAAGTTAGTTGAGTTAATTTAAATATTGAATTAATAAGTTAATAATTTGATAATTTAAAATTAGTAAAGAATTAGTTAAAAAAATAAGAAAAGATAATTAAAAAACAATTGGAAATAAAATAATTAAGCATAACTAAAAACTAATTAGGAATTTAGAAAAGTTTTATAACTGACTTATAAGAATTGAATTGATTCAAATAGAGTTTAGTATCTATTTTTTAACGATTGGTTCAGCTATTGAGTTTAAAGGTTTTTTTTATTGAATTTTAACTTACTGTTAAGTTAATAAATGTCAATTTTATTAATTTAGTTATTTATCAAATTTACAGTTTTTTATTATTTGAACCCAAAACAAAAAAAAAGGAATAAGAAAAAAGGTTTTTGCTATTTTTATCTATATCTAACCTTACTTTAAATTTACATTTAAGTTTACATTTAAAAACATCCACATTTAAAATTTAGTTTTAAGTTTTTTAGTTTTAAACTTATATTTAACATTTTTATCTACTTTTAAAAGTAGAAACTTTAAAATAGATAGCAGATAGTAGATAATCAGCGGATGAGTTAAAAGGAGACTACAATTTGGAAAAAAATTCCAAAAGAAAAAAATCTAAAAAATAAAAGGAATTAGAAAAAAAGTTAAAAGGGAAAGTTAAAAAAGAGAAGTATAAAAAATTAGAGATTAGCCCCAACAGCTTCTCCGATTGTTTTAAATTTATCCCGTTCCAATCGTTCAATTATACCACGGTTTATTTGGGCTACAATTTTAGGACCTTTAAAAATCAAGGGAGTGTAAAGTTGAAGGAGAGAAGCACCGTGGATTATCCGCCGATACCCTTCCTCCGGTGAATCTATGCCACCGACCGATATCAACGGAATCTGTTTTAATAGTTCTTCCCGTTTTAGAAAAGTTGCTACGAATTTTAGCATTTGGAAACTTTTTTGTTGGAGAGGACGACCGGAAATTCCTCCTCGTTTAATGGGAGTCGGCATTACTGAATAGTCGGTAGTAGTATTTGTCAACACAATACCTTTTACACCTCCTCTAATGGCTTCAGCAACCACTTGCTCTACTGTATTAAACTCCATATCTGGTGAAAGTTTTAATAAAATCGGACGGGAAGTCAACTGACTTAATTCGCCAATCAACTTTTCTACAAATTGTGGATTTAAAAGGGTTCGGAGTCCGGGAGTATTGGGTGAAGAAATATTTACTACAAAAAAATCTACCACCTCCTCTAATCCCTTTACCAAAATTTTATAGTCAATAATTGCTTGATGGGGTGGAGTTGTCTTATTTTTTCCAATATTTGCTCCTATTGGAACTTTAAAAGGATAACTTTTTTTTAATCGGTTACTTATCCTTTCCAATCCTTGATTGTTAAATCCAAAACTGTTTTGAACTGCTTCCCATTCGGGAAACCTCCAGACTCGAGGTTTTGGATTGCCAAATTGCGGTTTTGGAGTAATAGCTCCCACTTCTCCCCATCCAAATCCAAGCAGTGGAAAACTTTCCACCATAGTGCCGTTTTTATCAAATCCACCGGCAACTCCAACCGGATTGGGAAATTTAAGTCCCCACAAATGTTGCTCCAGGGATAAATCGGTTATAAAAGTATCTTTTTTTAACCATTCCAGAAACAACGGACAATATTTATAACTTTTTAAAACTGTTTCAGTTAAAGTGTGGGCAAACTCCGGATTTAATTTATAAATCCAAGGTTTTATTTTTTCAAAATCCACCATCTCTCCTTTTTTGGTTTAATCTACTTTTTTTAAAGCCTTTCTAATTTTGATTTAAACCCAATTTTGATTTAAATCCTGTCCTTTTTATTTCCTTTTTCCGATGACCCTTTTCCTATCCCTTCTTTTCCCTATTTTAAGATTTTATCCAAATGGAAGAATACTTTCCGTATTCCACTTTTGCTCCTTCCTTTACCTTTACAAATTTTCGACGGGTATAGTCGACTATACCTTCCTCTCTTCCAGCAAATTGTATTGCCAATTTAGCTCCTTCCCGGACTACCTCCATTGGTATCCCTAACCGGCGATTTTTAATAATCACATGGGGACCGGGATAATCCCGAATGTGAAGCCAAATATCCTCTCCCTTGGAACTTTTTAACAATTCCCTATTACCCCGTTCATTTTTTCCGATTAATATTTGAAAGCCCTCTATCTCCAATCGATGTATATTTCCATCCCTTTTTTCCCGTTTTGGAAAGTATCTCTTTAGAATTGGAAAACTGTCACTTTGCTCTATCAATTGCCGATAATTTTCCAAAAAATTGACTTGTTCTTTTAAATAGGTTCGCTCAATCTTGAGATTTTTAGCCCGATTTTCCAATTTTTTAGCTTGTTTAAAATAGAATTCTCCAATTTTATTGGGATTGGGTAGGGAGGGTAAGGGAATTTCTACCGCTTTTCCTTCCCAATCAACTAATCGAATAGAGGATTGATAAGGCTTAATTTGGGATAAATTTGCCAAAATCAACTCTCCCCATTGACGATATTTGGAGGCTCTTTCCAAAAATTCTCTTTCCTGTCCCAATTCTTCCAATCTTTTTTTAACTCGGGTTAATTGTTTTCCCAAGCGGTTTAATGCCCTTTCTTTAGCCTGCTTCAATCGTCTATGATACTTTTCTTTAAACCGTTGTTGGGTCCATTTTTTTAAATCCTCAATCGGAAAGGAATGTTCCCTTATTTCTCGGGCAGGTGGTTCCTCCAATTTAGTGCCCGGCATTACAATTCGAATCGATTTTTCCGGAGGAATGTGTCGAAGTGCTTCTACTACTATCCCTTCTGGGTTTAAAATAATTCCATTGGTATAGCGACCGGTAAATTCCAATCGAAGATAGAAAAGTTCCCGTTTAAAGCTGTTCCGGTTTTCTACTCCAATAATTAAAAAACGTTCCCAACTTTTTACCGAAACCAACTGAGCTCGGGTAAATTTTCGCTCTAAAATTCGATCAAAGGGAGCATAAAATCGTTTTACAACTGGATATGAAATGTCAATATAAACCTCTCCCTCTCCTCTGGTCAAGTCAAAATAGTAACGATTATTATCCAGTTGGAGTAGAATAATATTTTCATCCACCCGGAGGGCTCGGCGAATTGTGGAGTGTTTTTTTAGCTCCTCTGCCACTTGTTGGAGAATAAAACTTTTCATAGATACCCTTTTTGCTATTTTTTAACTACCGATATGCCCTTTTAAAGGGTCGATGGACTTTCCATTGGGAAAGGTTTAAATTATTCTCAAAAGGGATGGGAGTTTTAAATTAATTGAGTTTTTTAAAACCTTTTTCTGGGCTTTTAAATTTTTAAAAAAAAGTCCACCGACTATTTAACTGAACACTATTTACCGTAAAGAGTTTTATTGATTAGACTCTATAAATTTAACTCCATTGATGGCAGCAGTAGCTCCATCTCCAGCAGCAATTACCACCTGTTTTTGGCTATTCTCTCGAACATCTCCAACGGCATAAATTCCCGGCATAGATGTTTCCATTTTTAAATTGACTTTAATCTCTCCGAACTGGTTTAATTCGACCAATCCTTTTACCAGCTGACTATTGGGAACCATTCCCACAAATACAAATACTCCCGGTAACGGTAAAGTTATTTCTTTTCCGTCTCGTTCTATTACTAATCGTTCTACAAACAATTTTCCCTCTACCCTTTTTACAACCGAATTGAAAAGAATCTGGATATTTGGAGTGTTAAAAACCCGTTTTTGAGTAGCCGGAGCAGCCCTAAATTTGTCTCTTCGATGGATTAAAAACACTTTTCGGGCAATTTTTGAAAGATAAAGGGCTTCTTCCAGGGCGGTATCTCCTCCTCCTATAACTCCAACCTCTTTCCCTTTATAAAAAAATCCATCACAGACAGCACAATAACTGACTCCTTTTCCGGTAAATTCTTCTTCTCCTTTAAAACCGGCTTTCCGATGGGAGGAACCGGTAGCCACTATAACTACCCGGGCTAAATATTCTTTTTCTCCTGCAAAAAGTCTAAACCCTTTTGGGACCTTTTCATTTCGAATATCTGAAATTGAATGATTAAACTTTTTTTTATTTCTAACTGGGATAGTTTTTGTCGAAATTGTTTCCGCTTTTGGGGTTGTTTTCGAGTTCAATTCCAAATTATCCTTTACCTCCCAAATTGGTTCGATTTTGGTAACCTCTCCAATTTCTATTTTCCCTCCAAAACGGGTTGCCTGCTCCTGCCAACACTCCATAAAGGAAAGTCCATCTTTTACTTGGCAAACGCCTGGATAATTTTCAATTTCGCTACTGAGGGTAATTGCTCCACCCGGTGCCAATCGTTCCAATAAAAGGGTTTTAGCTCCCAATCGGCTTCCGTAGAGAAGGGCTGACAATCCGGCAGGACCACCTCCCACTACAACTAAATCCCAAATTTTTGAGTCCATTTCCATAGGTCTCCTTTAACTGTTTTCCAATTATTTTACAAAACTGGATTTAATCGGTTTTGGGATTGTTACAATTGTTTTCTATCGATTGAATTGTTTCCAGATTTTTTAATATTTTGAGAGTATCGGGATGGGTTTCCCCCAATTTTTTTTTGGCAATTTTCAACGCCTTTTGGAAATAGTTTTGAGCCAATTGACATTTTTTCTGTTTTAAGTAAAGCTCACCTAAATTATTATAAACCTTTCCAACATTCGGGTGTTCCTTTCCAATCGTCTTTATCCAAATTTCCATTGCCTTTTTATAATATTCTTCACTCTGGATATAGTTATTTTGAAAATAGTAAATCTTTCCCAGATTATTGTAACTTACTGCAGTAATGGGATATTCGGTCCCAAAAAATTTAAGTCGGATTTGGAGGACCTTTTGGAAATATTCCTCTGCCTTAGAATAATCCTTTTGAAAAAAGTAGAGTATGCCCAAATCCTCATACCCAATCGCTGTATCGGGATGGTCTGGTCCAAAAAATTTTAACCGAATTTTTAAGCCTTTTTTATAAAACTCTTCCGCTTTGGAGTAATCCTTTTTTATTTGATAGATATAACCCAAATTGCTATAACCAATGGCAACCCACGGGTGTTCCGGTCCTACTGTATTTAACCAAATATCTAAAGATTTTCGATAATACTCCTCCCCTTTATCATATTTTCCCAAATAGCGGTAAACCAATCCCAAATTATTGTAAATATTGGCGACATTGGGATGCTCTGCTCCAACTGTTTGAAAGTAGAGTTCCAATCCCTTTTGGTAGTATTCAATACTTTTAGAATAATCTCCCTTTGCTTCAAATAGACTTCCCAAACTGTTGTAACTGAGGGCAATTTGGGGATGAACTTTTCCAAAAAGTTGCAACCGGATTTTTAAGGCTTTTTGAAAAAATTCCTCTCCTTTGGAATAGTCTCCTTTTTGGGTATAAATATGTCCTAAATTGTGATATATGTCGGCAACTTCCCGATTTATTTCCCCTTTTAGTTCCAATTGGAGTTGGAGCCCAATTTTGTAATAATTTTCCGCACTGGTGTAATCCCTTAAATAGTGATACATCAATCCCAAATCGCAATAGGTTTTAGCAATTTCAACCGACCTATCTCCAATTTTTTGAAAAATTTTCAAGGCTATTTGGAAATATTCTTTTCCTTTTTCATAGTTTCCCAAATTGTAAAAAATCAATCCCACCCGGTCATACCATTTGCCAAATTTGACTCCCATTGGACGAGTGATACCCTCCCATTCCCCTTTTCCATTACTGAAAAGTAGAAGAAGGGTTTGGGTAATTCCTTCCACTATTGGAATATATCCTTCCCGGTTTAGCCGTACCACCTCCGCCGGGTCTTCTGTATTTTTCAAAAGTTTCAATCCCCATAAAATTTGAGATTCTATTTCTTCAAAATCGATTCCCACCGAATAGAGTAAATACTCTTTTACTATCGGGTGAAGTTGCCAACTCTCCTCATCCACTCCCTTCAGCCAACCGCCATTCTCCAAATCTTCAATAATCCCGTCCTCTACCTCATCCACTATTTCATCTTCATCATAGCTAAAAAATTCTGTTAATTTTTCAAATCTTAAGGGATAGTTGGCAGGAAGGATAGCTATTTTTTTTAAAATCGTCCGTTCCAATTCCCCTAAAAACTTCCAACCGATACCCAATAATTGGCTGTAATATTCTTGAAGAGGTATCCTTTTTCGACTATTTTGATCTTTAATTTTTACAGAAGCAGTTTGGAAGTGACGAATCTTTTCCAGCAACTTTTCAGGAGTTAAGCTCCTCTTCCTTCCCAAAAGTTTGCCAAAAAGAGAGATAAAAAGGGGGTGATTGTTTAATTCTTTTACTATTTCCCGAATTTTTGCCTTTTGACGGGAAAGTTCTCTAACCCTAAGGGAATTTTCTCCAGCTCCCTCTTGAAATTCGGAATAGAAAAGGGTTAATGCCTTTTCCTCTTCCAGAGGTTTTAAATGGAGATGGTAAAGGGTCTCCTCTTCAATCTCTTCCCGAGATGTAATTAAAAATTTGGTCTTTAAAAGTGCTAACAATTCCTTCAGGTTATTTAAATCGAGTTGGGCACCTTTTCCAACCGCCATTATATTGTCAATAACAATCAGTTTCCGTTTATCCTCCAGTTCGTTATTTAAAAAGTTGAGAATCATTCTAAACCGAATTTCCGGGTCAGAGGTTTTTTCTATCCGCCCTTGTAACCGTTGAAACCCTTCATCGGTCAAGGAGGTAATGGAAAATTCAGAAATTAACTGGTCCCGGAGAGTGGAAGTCCGTCCCTTTTCCTGTTCCGCTAAAATTAAAACTATTGCAATATCCACCTTTTCTATGATTTGCTGATAAATACTTCTGGCAATAATCGTTTTTCCCATTCCTCCCGCTCCCCAAATTACCACCCCTTTAAAAGACTTTTTAAGGGCTCTACTCTCCTCCCAATTTTCAAAAATTTGGAGGATTTCTCTCTGTTCCCGTTCCCGTCCTACGATTCGACTGGCTAAACCAAATCCCGGTCCTATTGCCTTTAATTCAGTTTTTTTTTACTCCATAATTGATAACCACATTTCCACCCGCTTTCCCGATATTTATTCCATCTCCACTCTGAATTACTTGGTCGATGTTAGAATTATTACCTCCGCTTATTTGGGAGATAATATTATTGTTACCGGTAACATTTCCAATTGTCTGGGTAGTTTGATTGGTTGGTTGGGATAATTTTGGCTCTACCATTTTTTCCAATTTCCGTTCCAACTCCTTTACTAATAAAGGAGAGAGTTCCCGCCACTCTTTCGGAGTTTCTACCAGTTGGGATTTTTCTTCAAAAAAATGGATAATTGCCTGTTGAATTTCTTTAGGAAGGTCGGTAAAGGAAATTTTGGTTCCCACTCCCTTTTTTTCCAACTCTTTTTTGACTTCCGGCGGGATATCTTTTAATAAAATAGTCCGACTTTCCAACTCCTCTTCTATTTCCTCCTTTTCCGCTCCTCCTACAAATACCTTTCCAAAATGAACTATTTTTTCAGCTATTTTTTTACCTCCTTCCCACAATTTCTCCCCTTTTTCTACCACTTCTCCTCCCTCTTTAATTAATCCTAAAATTAATCCCAATGTCATCCAATCAATCATTGAAAACCTCCATTTAAAAAATTCGGAAATAGGGAATTTAGAAGGGTTGTTTTAACCTATTGTAATAAAGGAGACTTAAAAAATTCTTAAAAAAAAGAGATTTATACTTAAAAACAAATGGGCTCGGCAGGGCTCGAACCTGCGACCAACCGGTTATGAGCCGGTTGCTCTAACCGACTGAGCTACGAGCCCATCTCTTTAAATGGATAAAATTGGGGAAGGGGAAGGGGGACCACCCATTGCTGAGTGGCATAAGAATTATAGTAAAAATTGAAACAAATTTCAACCCTTTTTTTATTTTCTATCCAGTTTTCGATTAAATTTAAAGTCTGGTCAAAAGAAGTAGGAATAAAACCTTTCAACTTTTAAAAATCGATCCCATTGATATTGAATCGGATTATTTCTATTGACCGGGTTATTTCCATTGAAGAGTTTCAATTTTCTCGATTTTTTAATAAACGGCTTTAAATAAACCGGTTTCCGATGAATAGAAGAAAAAAAATTTAAATTTTTAATCCGACTGTTCCTATTTTTTTAAAAGGAAGTTTTAATTTTAAAAAAAATTCCAATTTCAAAAAGGAATCCTATTATCCTTTTCTTTTAAGCCTTTTAGGTCAAAAGGTTTTAAATTAAATATTTTTTGGAGCTATATCATTTTTAGATTAAAATGGTCGGAGCGGGGGGACTCGAACCCCCGACCTCCTGGACCCGAACCAGGCGCGCTAACCATACTGCGCTACGCTCCGGAATATTTGGAGAATATTATATCCAATATTTTTTTTCTTGTCCACCAGCCCGGTTATTAAATTTTCCTCTTTTCTCCTCCTTTTGTTAAATTTTTTACAGGGAATATTTTTGCCCTTCTTCCAGCTGAAAATGGAGACGGACAATTGGATTGGAAATTTAAATTTTCCCTTTTTTATGTAAAATTTCTTCCCATCGAGGTGGCTTTTTTAACACTTCTTCCAATTGTTGTAGGAATTGAAGATTTGAAATTGAAAGATTGAGGGCAGGAAACTCTCCAACTTCTTTTTGAGTATTTAAACCGATTCCTACCACTAAAATCGGTTTACCAGTCAGTTTATCGCGAAAAATTTGGGTTAAAATCCCACCCACTTTTCCAATTTTTCCCTCTTTAACCTCTCTCTTCCACTCTCTCCTTTGCTCTGTCCAATTCTCCTCCCATTCCTCTCTTTCCCAAATTTCCCTTTCCCTATTTTCTCCACTTTTTTCCCATTGCTTTTTTTTATTTCCAACTATTGGACTTTTTTCGCGTTTAATCGGTAAATATATATCATTTGGAAACTTTAAAATTACTCCTACTCCTAATCGGTTTAAAAGGGTCGCTACCAATTTTCCAAAATAAATGGAATATCCCTGTTCCGGCATCGGTGGAAAATGACTTTGGTAAAAAGCCACTGAACAGAAAAAATTTCCGCATTCTCCGAGCCATTTCCGTCCTTTTGTTCCAATTCCAGAAATTTGACATTCACTCCAAACCCCAACCGGTAAAGTTACTTGTCCCTTTTTAATCAATTCCACCAGATACAGTTGGGTGGAGGAAATTTTTTTAATATAAAACCATTGAATCCCAGTTTTTAGGTTTTTCTTTTTTTTAAAAACCTCTTTTTCCTTCATTTTCCTTTCCAGTTGAGAATATATTTTCCCATTTCTATCAGCCGATTGGAATATCCCCATTCATTGTCATACCAACTGAAGAGTTGGACCATTTTCCGATTTACTTTTATTAAGTCAGTAGCTAAAATGGAAGAGGCTGGATGACCGTTAAAATCGCTACTAACCCGAAATTGGCTATCCAGTTCCAAAATTCCCTTCAATCGGGTTGTGGCATATTTTTGGAAAAGGGTTACCAACTCCCCAGTCCCTCCTATTGGTTCCCTTTTTAACTCTATAACCAACTCCATTAGGGAAACATTTGGAACGGGAACCCGAACACTTCGACCATCCAAACGCCCACTCAGTTGGGGTAAAACCCGGTCAATTGCCACCGCCGCTCCGGTAAAGGTTGGGATAATATTAATACCCGCCCCTCGGGAGCGCCTTAAATCCCGGGAATTGGGACTATCTAAAAGTTTTTGGTCCATTGTATAACTGTGGATTGTGGTCATAAATCCCCTATCTATACCGTAATGCCGGTCTAAAATATCGGCAATAGGAGCAAGACAGTTGGTAGTGCAGGAACCGTTAGAAATTATATCCTCTCCCCGGTATAAATGGTGGTTGACTCCCAATACATAGGTTGGAACAATTTTATCTTGAGTTGGAGCAGATAAAATCACCTTTTGAACATTCCCTTTTAAATGGGGACGGGCAAGGGAGTCGGTTAAAAACTTGCCGGTAGCCTCAATTACCAAATTGGCATCTCCAAAATCAATTTCTGCCGGGGTTGGGGCTTGGGAGTAACGAACTTTCCATTTTCCAATTTTCAATTCGGTAGGGGAGAGGACCTTTACCTCTGCTGGAAATTCTCCCCGCACCGAGTCCCATTTCAGTAAGTAGGCAAATCGGTCTATTTCCATTAAGTCATTAATAGCTACAATTTCAATATTCCGCTGGTAGGCAACCCTTATCAAACTCCGCCCAATTCTTCCTCCACCATTTATTCCCAACCTCATCGACTTCCTTTGATTAATAGTAGTGAAATTTTATCAATTCCTCCTGAAACAGATTTAATCCAATAGGGATAAAAAAGGGATGGGCTTTAAATTGGTTACAATTCCCAGAGAGTATTTGGGACGGTGGCTGGGCAGTTTAAACAGGAGAGTGGCTATGGTTGTTTTTAAGGAGAATTTAAAAAAGGCTGAGGAGTTAACCATATCCCTAACCGAACGGGAGATAATTTTTTCCACAGTCGAAAGTGGAACTATTTTAAAATGGTTATTGGAAAATGGATTTCACGAATCTTTTATTGAGGATATAAAATCGGAAGAACAGACTGTTACATTTGAAAATGAGGAGAGATTTAAACTAATTATTTTCAAATATATCGGTTTTGATGGAGAAGAAAGGTTACTCTATTCTGACAGCAATATTGTCCTAATTGTAACCGAAAATAAGTTTTTTGTCTTGGGAGAAGAACGGGAAATTATCGTTGAAATGGCACGGAAATTTTCCAAAAGATATAAAGGAGGGTTCGATTTTGAAAATCTTTTTTATTTAATTGCCGATATTTTAATTGATACCACCATTTTAATGGTAGATGTAATCGATTCTACATTGGAGGATATGGAGGATGCTATTTTTCGAGGAGATATAGAAGAAGGTGAATTGCAAAAGGATATTTATTATGCCCGCCGGACCCTAAATCGTATCTCCAAAATAGTAGTGCAGGAACGGGAGGTGATTCGAAAGGTTTATAACACTTTTTCCAGTCAAAAACGGGAAGAGTTGAAATATGAATTTATCGACTTACAGGAGCATTTAAAATATTTAATAGATGAAACCAGAACCCTTTTGGACCGGACTGGATATCTGTTAAACCTCTATATGGGACTTCTCTCCACCAAAATGAATAAAGCTATGCAACGGTTGGCAGGTATTTCCATTCTTTTTATGCCAATAACCTTTATTGCTGGAGTTTATGGGACAAATTTTCACTATTTACCGGAGATTGAATGGAAATATGGGTATCTCTATTTTTGGGGAGTGGTCGGAGTAATTCTGATTTTGACTTTTTTATGGTTGAAAAGGGAACGACTAATTTAAATTTCAGATTCTGATCGATAAAATTGCACCATTTCCCATCCTGTCGATTGAAGAATAAACTAAAAGGAACGGAAATGGAAAGGGTTTTTATTAAAAAGTATAAGGTTGCCCATTCTCCTGATTCTGATGATTTGGCTATGTTTGCTCCAATTCGATTTGGATGGGTGGAAATAGGAAAGGGTAAAATCTCCCTTTCCGCTGACCAATTGGACATTGAAACTTTAAACCGGAATAGTCTGGAAGGAGTTTACGATATTACTGCTATCAGTTTTGGAGTTTACCCTTTTATTGTTCGGGAATATGCCCTTCTCCGGACTGCTGTTAGTTTTGGTTATGGCTATGGACCAAAATTGATAAAAAAGAGGAATAAAAGGTTAAAGAGGAGATTTAAGGTAGGTTTGAGCGGTCCCTTTACAACCAATGGTTTAATTTTTAAAATTGCCTATCCAGAAGCTCGCCCAATTTATCTCCCTTTTAATAAAATAGAAGAAGCGGTAATTTCTGGAAAGGTGGACGCCGGAGTGGTAATACATGAATCGATTTTAACCCTTTCTGAAGAGGTGGTAGTAGAGCGGGAATTGTGGGATGTTTGGGTTGAATTGATAGGTGACGAATTACCACTACCATTGGGAGGAATGGCTATACGCCGTTCAATTCCTCTTTTAAGTGCTATTGAAATAGAGGAGGGATTGAAAAAAGGGGTTGAAATAGCCAACCGTTTTCGCCAAAGATTGATTGAGACCCTCCAGTCGGTTGAAAAAATAAAAATAGAAAAGGAACTTTTAAACCGATATTTGGAGATGTATGCAGGCACAAAAGCGGTTGAAATGGGAGAAGAAGAGTTAAAAGCCCTAAATTTTCTCTACCAGTTGGGTATGCAACAAAAATTACTTCCCTCTATCGGAGAAGTTAGAAACTATTTAATTCCTCGAAATTATCGAAAGTTTCGTTTTGATGGGTTGGAAAATTAACCGGTTTAGTGTTTAATAGTTAAAATTAAAAAACAAGTATAGCCAATTCCAAGAGGGTTGCAAAGAGTTTGGATTCAATTGAATTTAAAGGAGTTTAGGGTAGAGGAGTCTGGATTGGAAATAGAGGAGTTTGGATTGGAGGAGTTTAAAGGATTGGGATGTACTCCCCGGGCTCAATGGCTCAGTTTTCGGAAAAATCTCGAAAAGGTGGAAGAGGAGGAAATAAATAAGGACAAAAATTCTTTTTTTCTGTCTACTCCGGTACCCGCTCCGGTGCCAGCTTTTTATCAGTGGGAAATTTATTACGGACAAGTGGATAAGAGGACTAAACCTCGTCCTTTTTTAATTGTTCAACAGGATAGGCTAAACCGGGCGGTCCAGTTGGGATTCCACCCTTCAATTTTGGTTGTGCCCCTTTCCAGTCGCCTCTCCGGCGGAGCTTTTCGGCTAAAAATTTTAAAACGGGAAAAGTTAAAAAGGGATAGTGAATTGGTCTTTCCTGCCCTTGGAGTGGTTTCAGTGGAAATAATCTGGTGGGAAAAGGGAGTAATTGCAAAATTAACTCCAGAGGAACAGAAAATAGCCCGTTTTATCCTTGCTTCTCTATTCGGATTGGATATAGATGGCAACTCAACCGGTGGTTAAAATATGACTAACGGATTTTTTTATCATTCAATTGGATTTATCTATTATTTAAGTGCAATTATCAGCCTGATGGTCCTACCTTTTTTTTCTTTGTTTTTTTTCTTCTCTCCCGACTTTCCCAATCAATACTTTTATATGACCTGACCTACAACCGATAATTCAATTTATTTTAAAATGGCAGTAAAATCAAAAGGGACCTCTCTTTTTTTTTTATTTTTAACCGACAATTTCCTATTTGATCGATAAATTATCCCTTTATAATAGACTAAAGGTTCCTATTTTTTTAATTTTCCAATTCACCTCTATAATTTGGACTCTAAAATCGATATTTAAGGAAAAAAATAGATATAGATAAACAAATTTTTTGGTCGGAGGGATTTAATCGGGTCCAGTCTGGAACTGGGACAAAATTTTTAAAAGGGTTTCCCGTTCCGAATAGGGAATTTTCCGGTTACAGTATTGAATATAATTTTCATTCCCTTTTCCCAATAGGAAAAGTCCAATCGAATTGGTAACCGTTCCCATCTCCATCGCTCTCTCTCCCATTTCTTTTCCTACTCCCTGTTTCCTTTTCAAGCTGGGAATTGGTCGGACAGTTTGAACTTTATACTCTTCCCTTTGCCCTTTTTTCCTCTCTTTAATGCTTTTATCAAAATTTTTTCCAATCTCTTTTTCCCTTTTTCTAAAAATTAGATTGACTCCCATTTTTATTGCTTCTATCCGATTGGGTATCACAATAAAAGGAGTGTTTTTTATTCCTTTACTGATATCTGCCAAAATTTGAGATGGATTCTCACATCGGGGATTGTCGTTGGTTAAAATAATAAAATCCGCCAGTCGGTCGGCAACCTCTCCCATTTTTATTCTCTTTTTTCGGTCCCGTTCTCCTCCTGCTCCAAAAAGAACTACTTTTTGAATTGCTCCAGTTCCCTCCAAAACCCGCTCAATTCCTTCAGGAGTGTGGGCATAATCGATAATAATTAAAGGAAAATGGGATATTACTTCCATCCGTCCCGGGACCCCTTCAAATTGAGAGGCAATAGCTAAAATTTGCTCCAATTCTTTTCCGGTTAGGGCTAATGCACCTGCTACTGCCAATCCCAAATTTTCCCGATTAAACTCTCCTAAAAGTTGAATTTTTCCCAATTTTTTCAACAATCCTTCGCCGATTAAAATACCATTTTCCGGGTTTATCCGAATTGGAGCTGTCCGGAAAAGCAATTTTGGAGTAGTGTCGGAAAAAAAACTCTCTTTAACTTGTTTATATACTTCAATCGACCGGTGATAGTCCAAATGGTCTTGGGAAAAGGATGTAAAAATTTTTAAACTCCAATCAATACCCTCAACCCTTCCTTGGGCAATTCCATGGGAACTTACTTCCATTATAAAAAAATCGGGACGATATTTAACTGCCCGCTTTAATGTGGTTAAAAGGGTTGGAGTAGTAAGACTTCTCCCTTCCATCTGCTGAAGATTGTAAAAAAAACCCTCTGTCCCTTGGGTTGCGACCCGAAATCCCAGCTGGTGGAGAATATAAGAGAGGGCAAAGGCGGTAGTAGTTTTTCCGTTGGTACCGGTAATTCCCACAAATTTGGTACTCAATCCCAATGCCCGGAAAAGTTGTCCGGGAGTAATATAGGGTATTTCACCGGTGTAATATTTTTCGTTATATCTGGTTTTTAAAAAAAGGTGATGAGATTCCAGAATCTCCCGGGTGTCCTCAACTATTAAATTATTTAGTAAAAAGTTGGTTAAGTTCATCGACCGTTTCCCAATCCAAATTTCCGATAAAATGTTCATCCAGCAATTCAATTGCCCGTTCCCGCTCCCCCATTTGGAGTAGGATTTTAAAAAACTGAACTATTTCCTGTCGTTCTTCTATCAGCAGTTGTCCACTTAAAAAGATATTTTCCACATCTTTCCATTCCTTCAACAAGGGGGCTATTTCTTTAAACCGTAATTTACGACCTCCTTTTGTCCCTTTAACTTTTAACCTTTTCCGCTCCAACTCTAACCCTTCTTTTTTTTTATTTTATCAAAATTTTGGGATTTTTTACGGGTTACTCTATTGCTTTTCAGATTGAATCCCTTCCAATTTTTTTACCTCTTTTTTAAATTCCTCCAATAGCTCCTCCACCTGTTTTAATCCCTCCTGCCAAAAGTAGACCGATTCCAAATCCAGCCCAAATCGTTTAAACTGTTTTATCGGTGGGACAGCACCTCCTTCCTGTAAAAATCGAATATAGTGGGATTTAAAGTCGGGATAACCATTTCGATAAAGGTGGTAAAGGGTAAATACCAGTAAACCAGCATAGGCATAGGCATAACAGTAAAAAGGAGAGTGGTAAAAATGGGTAATATAACTCCACCAAAATCGGTAATTGTCGGTCAGTTGGAGGGAGTCTCCAAACATTTTGCGATTTTCCTCCATCCAAATTTGGGAGAGTTGTTCCGGGGTTAATTCCTCTTTAGAATTGTAGACCCTCCGTTCAAAATTGGTAAAAACCACTTGTCGGTGAATTGTGGCAAAAATCTCCTCCAATTTACCTCCAATTAGCTCCACCTTTTCCATTCCCTCTTTTCGGTTTTTCCATCGGTCAAATAGGAGCATTTCCCCAAAAATAGAAGCGGTTTCAGCGGTAGTCAACGGAGTATAAGATTGGAGATAGCCTACTCCCCGACTCAAATATTGATGGATGGCGTGTCCTAATTCGTGGGCAATTGTAAACACATCCCGTAAATTGCCAGTATAATTTAGTAAAACATAGGGATGAAGGTCGGTAGTGGTAGCACAAGAAAAGGCTCCGCTTCTTTTTCCCGGTTTTGGATATAAGTCTATCCATCCTTCTCGGAAAGCGGTTTCAACTATCTCTCCAAAAAGAGGGTCAAAATTTCGGTAACTTTCTACCACTTCTTGTTGAGCAACTTCAATCGGAATATTTTCAGCGGATGGGCTTAAGTTTAAAGGAGCATACCGGTCATAGTCATAAAGGGGTTTTAAACCCAGCAACTTCCCTTTTAATTGGTAATACTCCTCTACCAAATGGGTAGAATTTTCGACCGCCTCAATCAGGGCATCTACACTCCGTTGGGAGACTTGATTGGAGAGATGACGGACCTGTTCCGGAGTAGAATAGTTTCGGAGTTGAATATAGGTGGTATTCCAATCCCGTTTTAACTGATTGTAGATATAGGTCAAAAGGGAAAGTCGTTTTTTCAGTTCATCGGTAAAGAGTTCTTGAGCCCGGAGACGTATTTTCCTTTCCGGTGAATGGAGTTTTGCCAAAAGTTCCTCTTCTCCTATTTTCTGGCCGTCCCATTCCACCTCAATTTTGGCTATCTCTTCATCAAAAAGTCGAATAAAAGCTTCCCTCCCTGTAGAATTTTTTATCATTAAAACCCTCTCCTCTCCTTCCGACAGTCGATGGGGATATTCCTCTATCCACTGTTTCAAGAGGTAGCGATATTTGGGATTTTGGTCGATAAATTTCTGTTGCACCGATTTTGGCAATTTTCCAAATTCCAACTCAAACCAGATGAGGTTATTCCTGACCCGATTTCCCAATTCTTCAAATAGGGTTATGACTCTCCCTTTAGAGGAATCCAATGTAAACAGGAGAAAAGCATACACTTCTGCCCGTCCAATTTCTTCTAAAATGGCTTCATACTCTTCAATTATTTTGCCAAATTCCTCCGGAGTTACCCTTTCCAATGTTTCCCGATACCTACTTTTAAACTCTTCTCCTCTTTTTTTAAGTTCAAAAAGTTTTTTTTCTGCCTCTTCCACCGATTTAAACAGATGTTCCAATTGCCATTCCATTATTCCTCCTTATTCCAATGTTTTATTGGGACAAATAGGGTTCCTCCCTTTTGAACCCGTTCCAGTAGAAGGGAGTGAAGATGTTCCAAATTTAATCCAGAGGTTAAAAACATTGGGATTCCTTTTTCCATCAAAAATTTAGCAGCTTTCAATTTTGTAACAATCCCTCCAGTGGCAAATTGGTCGGTTGGATTTGCTTCAAGTTTTAACCATTCCGGTTTTATGCCGGTAACTACCTGAATTGGATGGGCGGTTGAATCCTCTTTAGGATTGGCACTGTAAAAGGCATCGATATCACTCAAAATTATTAGTAAATCTCCTCCAAAGTAGTAAGTTACATAACCGCTCAATTGGTCGTTATCTCCAATTACCATTTCGTCGACCGCTACTGAATCGTTTTCATTAATTATCGGAATACATCGATTGGAGAGGAGTACTTCTACCATTGTCCGGGCATTTTGGGTTCTCTTGCGACTGTCAAAATCTTCAGCGGTCAAAAGAACTTGGGCTACTACTATTCCAAATTTTTCAAACCGGTCTTGATACTCCTTCATCAACAGGGGTTGTCCAATTGCTGCCAGTGCTTGCCGATTTGCCAATTGGGTTCGGTCAATAGGACATTTGCCGTAACCAGCTCCAACCGCTCCACTACTGACAATTAAAACCTGATACCCACGATTGTGGAGTTCTGCCACCAATTCTACAATTTTATCAATTCGGTTGGTCAATTTCCCATTTTGGTAGAGAGTAGCAGTTCCAATTTTTAAAACAATCCGATTTATCCTTTCCACATCTGACTCCCAATTTCTTTATACTGTCGCTGGTAATAGAGAACAAATTGGGCAGTTTCCCGATGAAGAGGTAGATAGCGTCCATCTTTTTTTATAATAAATCGTTCCAGAAAAGGACGGACATCCCTCTTTTGGAGATAAAACTGAGTGAGATTAAGGTAAGTATCCAGATACCATTTTTTTAATTGGGCATAAACAGAATAATCATATATTAAAAAACCTTTTTCAAATCGGAGGATACCACTTTTAAAAAGTCCGGTTAAATGGATTAACCCTTCGATATAATAGGGTAAAACCTCTTCCACTTCCATCCATTCAATTAGACCGGTTGACCTTTTAATTAAATCCAGTAAAATTGGACGGTCCAGTTGTCGGTTTCCATAGAGAAAATGGGCTACCAATCCACCGGTAGTCGCCTTCCATTCCTCTACATTTTTAAACATTCCAGTCCGGTTTAAGGCGGTTTCACTTTCTCCATCTACCCATAAAATATGTCCAAATTCATGTCCGATTGTAGTGATATCGTAGAGTTGGAAGAAGAGATTCCAGTCGGTAATTATTTTTTCCCACTCCCTCATAAACTCCTCTCCCAAAATCTTATAGGAAATAGCCATTTTGGGACGGGCGTTTAAATCTCCAAAAATTTTTTCTCCATAGGCAAAAATCTTTTTTCCCATTTTTTGACTTACTACCTCATCATTGGGCACAACTTGAGCTGAAAAAAGCCCATTCAACTCTGCTCCATAAAAGAGGGCAGGAGTGGAAAGGTAAAGTTGGGTTTTTGCAATATTTTTTAAACCAATTTCCAATAAATGGGAATCGGTGCAATAATTCTGATAAAACTGAACAATTTGGTTTTTTACTTTACTTTTTAAATTGGGATTTTGGATTCGAATATCCAGTTCCAATGCCACTGCTTTCCGATACCTGTCCTCGTAATATTCCAGTGGATGTCCCATTTGGATTGGAGTAGTTACTTCCATCCATCGTCGGTCTACCTCTGCCCATTTAACAATCAATTTTTCTACTCTTTCTTCCTTTAGTGCCTCTTTAAAAGCGGTTAAATAGGCTATCCACTTTTCCGGTTGTTCTGAATCGGAAGCCGGAATAGAGGAAAGAATAGCTATTAAATTTTCCAATACCTGTATTCCCTCTGTAACCTCCCGGTAAAAAAAAGTGCGGTAACTGGCTACTTTAAACTTATTTCCCTCCCGGACCAATACGGAATAACATCGCTCTCCTACCTCTTCAAAATGTCCTTGATCCAGTAACCCTTCTGTTTCTAAAAAAGCCATAATTTTTCCCTCATCTCCTCCAAATAGAAGGGAGAGTTCTCCATTTATATTGTGGAGAATATGGGCAGTCCAGACCGGTTGCCATTGACTAAATACCTTTCCCAGTTGATGAATTCCTTTAAATAAATGTCGATAAAAAGGAGAAAGGTATGGGTTTAATCGGTCAATTAATCGACGATGCTCCTCCATCCAAAAATTTCGTACTTGTTCATAAATTTTTAATTGCCATTTTTGCCGTTGTCGGAGTGGAAGGTTTATCTGGTCAAAGAGGAGTTGGAGGACATCTTCCCGTAAATGGAAAAATCTCCGTTTTAGGATTAATAAATTTTCCCTGCTTAATTCTACTTCCAATTGGGTTAAAATTTCTAAAAAAACCTTTTCCAAATCGGGAGGGAGTATTTGAAAATAGGAGTTTATCTGCTCATCCCGTTCCCTAACAATTTGATAAACCTTCTCTAAATTCATTTTAACCCTTTAATTTAGAAATTCCAATTTCAACCGGTTAAATCTGAAAGGGATTTTACCCTATTAATTTGGTTACAATTAGTTAAGTTGGTTTTAACTCAAAAAAGATAGGATTGGAAATAAAGGAAATAGATGGAGCAAAAGGAAGGAAAAATGGGCAAAGTGGTTACAATTACCAGCGGAAAGGGTGGAGTTGGAAAATCGACTACTACAGCAAATGTGGCAACCGCTTTGGCAATGGGAGGTAAAAAGGTTATTGCCATCGATTTTGATATTGGGTTACGTAATTTGGATATGATTTTAGGATTGGAAAATCGGATTGTCTACGATGTAGTTGATGTAATGGAAAAGAGATGTAACCTTTCCCAAGCGATTATTAAAGATAAACGGACTAAAGGGCTTCATTTTTTACCTGCATCCCAAACAAAAGATAAGTCTGTTTTAAATAAGGCAAAAGTGGAGGAGTTGGTAAACCGATTAATCGGCGAATTTGATTATATTTTAATCGATTCTCCAGCAGGAATAGAAAATGGTTTTGAACATGCTATTTGGCAAGCCGATTTGGCATTAATTGTAACAACTCCAGACATAAGTGCGGTTCGGGATGCGGACCGGGTTATTGGAATTATCGACGCCAAAAGTAAAAAGGCACAGGAAGGGGGAGAGGTAGAAAAATTTATTGTTATCAACCGGATAAAACCGGAATTAATGGAACGGGGGGATATGTTATCGGTTGAGGACGTCCTCCACATTTTATCCCTTCCGTTAATTGGATTAATTCCCGACGATGAAGCAATTGTAAAGGCTACCAATTTAGGGGAGCCAATTGTTTTGCAGGATAAGTCGGTAGTTGGAATAGCCTTTAAAAATATTGCCCATCGGTTGGAAGGAATTGACGTGCCTTTTACTGAACTCCGTCGAAAGGAGGGATTTTTTTCCAAATTGAAAAGACTATTTAGATAAAAAAAGATTTTAAACTCCATTCTCCAAAAGGTTGAACTATGTTGGTAGGAATTTTTAAAAAGAAACGGAGTGCGTCGGTTGCAAAAAATCGATTGATGATGATGTTGGCATATGAGCGGGCTTCTACAAAAATTGAGCGACTGGATGAAATGAAACAGGAATTAATTGAAGTAGTCCGAAAATATGTCAAGGTAAAAGATGTGGAAATTAAAACTTCTTCCAATCAAAATTTGGAAACATTGGAGGTAGAAATAATTTTGGACCAGTCAACTCTTCGTTAAAAATTTAGCAAAAATTAAGGGAGAAGATTGGATAAACTATTGGGGCGGATTGGAGAGTTGATTGATGAGGTTTTCGATTTTTCTACAAAAACCCTCCTCTTTGGAGACAATAAATAGGTCAAGGGCTATTCCTCGGATAGTGGTAATTTTTACATCTTCTACCCATACTTTTAAGCGGTCGAATACCTGTAAAATTGTGGAAACAATTCCCTTTTGATCCTCCATTTCCACCTTTACCAATGCTGAATTGAGGGAGTGGTTACACTCTATCTGTAGGGCAGTTTTGGGAATTGCAATTCTTTTTTGTAAAGGTTTTATTCCTTTAAAACCGGTTTTAATCCATTCAATTACCGCTTCTTCTCCGTACCAATTTTCTAAATTTTGCTCAAATTCCAGTCGGAAATATTTAAATTTTCCAATCCGATAGATGGAGAGATGTTTTAAATCCAACCTATAAAGTTTATCGATAAACCAACCCAATGCAAATTGAAAGGGCGTTTTTTTAATAATTTCAATTGTCAAAAATCTTTCCCGATTTAGGCGAAAGTGATAATTTTTTTCTTGTTTTACCAGTTGTTCGAAAATCCATTCTCCCAATTCTCCGATTTTGGAAACCGAATTTTGTAAAAATAGTTGGGTAGAAGGAGAAGTTAAAATCCCTTTGCGAATTTGGAATGGAAGGGCTAAAAATCGATTGTCCCGTTGAAGTAACCGCTCTTTCCGAAGCCGTTTTTCTTCTTCGGTCAAAAGGGTGGGATTTTGGAATAACTCCATTGTATTGAAATAAAGGGTTGTCAACAGTCGCCGTTTAAAATCGGTCAAAACTCCGGGTCCTACTCCTTTTGTATCTGCCAATGTCAATAAATAGAGGAGTTTTAAATAGGTAGCGGTTTTAATTTTTGTAGCAAATCGAAAAAGGGTTCGGTCGTTGTAAATATCTTCCCGATGGGCGGTATAAGAAAGGTCGGTGTGGTGTTTTACTAAGTGGTAAACTCCTTCAACTACCATTTCCTCAACTCCGAGCCGATTTAAAAAAGTTCGGACAATTTTAGCCCCAATAAAAGAGTGGTCTCCTTTATATCCCTTTCCCATATCGTGGAAAAGGGCTCCCAATTTTAAAATTAATCGCTCTTTTGGGGAGAGGGAATCAACTATTTGGGAAATGATTGGGTCAGAAGAGTTAAACAAATCTTCCACCTCCTTAATTGTGTAAAGGGTATGGATATCCACTGGATAGTGATGGTAGCCGTCAAATTGGGCAAGGTGTTTTATTCGTTTAAAAGGAGGAACTATTTCTTCAATTTTATCACTCCGATATAGAAGTATCAATTTGGAATAAGTAATTGGAGAGGTAAAGAGAGGAATTAACTGAAGGGAAGATAATTTTACTCCTTTTAATTGGGCTACCACCGAAATATCTCCGCTATTGAATTGATGTTTTAATACCACTTTCCATCGTTTTTCCGGAGGAAGATGGGGAGTAAAAGTAGCATTTAACTTTCCATCAATAAGGGTAAAACCGGGAGCAATTCGTCCCTTTTTAATTTTTTCCAATGGGCAGTGGCGGAGATATCCTTTTATAAGTTTTCGGAGGAGAATATGAGAAAAGGTGCTAATTCTCCATAAATGGGCAAGTAACTCCCGGATAAATTTCCGTTCCCTTTTTAGTCGTGGAGAGTCGGAATAACCCATTTTAAGGGCTATTTCCCGTTGATATTCCAATCGGACTCTTTCCTCCTTCCCTTTTGCCACCAAATGGAGGAATACCCGCACTTTAAAGAGATATTCCAAACTGGAACGATATAATTTATATTCCTCTTCTCCCATATATTCTGGCACTAAATAACGGGTAGAAGGGTAATTGTAGAGAACTTTTACACTCCAATAGAGGGTATTTGCATCCCGAATACCTCCCGCTCCATTTTTAATATCCGGCTCCATTGAAATGGGACGGGAATGGTGTCGTTCCAAATAGTAATGATAGAGATAGTTTAAAAATTTCCTTTTTCCAGTTTCATCTTTTCGAATTTGATTTAAATATCCTTCCACAATTGTCCATAAATATTTTGAACCGGTAATAAATCGGCTATCCAAAAAGGCAGAATAGATACTCCAATCGGAAAGGGCTGCTTCCTTTAATTGGGAAAGTGAATGGACCCGATGCCCTACTTGTAATCCCAAATCCCAAACCATTTGTATAAATCGCTCGATTAATTGGATAAGGTTATAACCTGGTATCTCTTCATAAACTATCATAATATCTATATCAGAATAAATGGAGAGTTGTTCCCGCCCATAACTACCCAATGCCACAATTACTATTGGAATAGTGGCTATTGGTGGCTGAAATTCCCGGAAGGTTTGGAGGAGAAGGTATTTGTAGATTCCGGTTAAAAAATGGTCCATTTGTCGGGTATGTTTTACAAAAAAGTCTTTTCCTCCCTCTACTCGGGTTTTGGCAATATAATCCCGAATAGCCCTTTTAAGTTGTTGGGCAACTTTTAACTGTTCTTCACCGGAGTAGATAATTTCAGAAATAGATTCCACCATTTTTCCTTTTTATTTTCCTCCCTTTTTCCAAAATTTTAGCCCAATTTCCATTTTTCCCAAAATTTAGTTACAATTTAATTTACTTTTTATTTAAAGGTATTCGATGGGCAAAGTTATCGGTTTTTTTTATACCCTAAAAAACGGGGAAGGAGTAGTTATTGATAGCAATTTGGATGGAAGTCCAATGGAATTTGTAACCGATAAAGGGCATATTATCCCTAAATTGGAACAGGAACTGAAAGGGATGGAAGTTGGAGAAAAACGGCAGGTTATAATTCAACCGGCAGAAGGATATGGAAATTACAATCCCCAATTGGTGGAAGTCCGTCCCCGGGAAGAGTTTGAAACAATCCACCTCCAAAAGGGAATGCAGTTATATGGGCAGACTCCTGATGGAGAAACTTTTATTGTAACAGTAAAGGATTTTGACAATAAATCGGTAGTTATCGACTACAATCATCCATTGGCTGGAGAAACCCTAATTTTTGATGTGGAGTTGATTTTAAAGAGGGACGCCACCCTTTCCGAGCAGGCAACTGGAGAGGTGGAAACATCCCATCACCATCATAGTTGTAATTGCGACTCTTGTTCTTGCTGAAATAAATAAGAGGAAAACATTTCTGAATCGGTATAAGAGCGGGTTATTGTAATTTAAGGGAAAGGGAAGAAAGGGGAATATAAAATTGGAAATAACAAATTGGATAAATCTTTGAACTTTAATCCTCTCTCAAGTGGGTTTTTATAGCCCTAATGGCATCCCGAATATCTTGGGACTCCAGAAGGGTTTTTAATCGACTTTTTTTTAAAGTCGGAAGGGAACGGATAATTGTGGCTATCTCTTCCTCACTTTTTGCCTGTTTCAATTGCTCAACTATTCTGTTTCCTAAAATTTTTTCCAGCTTTTCCCGATTGACTTTTTCTTCTTTTAGCAACATTAAAAGCAAAATAAAGGAAAGGGAGGCAATTCCCAGCCCAATTCCCATTACCATTAAGGCTCCCACCATTGTTTACCTCAAAAGGGAAGGTCAGAATCGTCTATTTCAATCCCAAATCTTTCCTTTGGAGAAATGGGAGAAATGGGAGAAGTGGAAATATTTTGGGACGGTGAATTTTGCCCTTTTTGTCTATTAGAATTGGTTACTTCCGTTGCTGAATGAGGGCGATTATTTTTCAATAGATTATTTCCCTTTTCATTTTTTATTTCTTCATGTGGAAAAATAGTTCCATTTTTGCTATTCAACTTTCTATTAGAATTGGACACTCTCTTTAAACCATCTGACCCTTTTTCCCTTTTTATGGGTTCTGAAAGAATGTCTCCCTGTTTGCTGTCCAACAATCTCCCTATTCCTTCCCTATTGCCATTTCCTATTTCAGGGAGTTCACCGGCTTGATTTATCGGAGTAATAGTTAAAGGGGACTGGTTTTTTTCTTTTTGAAAGGTTCCTTCTATTTGAAAATTCCCTTCCCCAATTTCCCTAATTTCCAATTCCGCTTCCTCTATCATTTTTTGGGCTTGGGCGATTAATTCCATCCCTTCCCGATAACAGTTAACCGCTTCTTTTAAACTTATTTCTGGATTATTCAATCTATCCAACAATTTTTTTATTCGCTCCAATTTAGCTTCAAAATTCTCCATTTTAAACCTTTGAACTTTTTTATTGTTATCCGTTTCTATTTTTTAAACAATTATTACCTGAATTTTATCGGTTTCCAACTCCCGTTTTAAACTCTCCTCAATAGCATAGAGGGTTGCTCCCGATGCCATTGCACATCCCATACAGGCACCTCCATAACGGATATAGATATAAGTAATTTTATTCCCATTTTTTCCATCCGGTTCCTCTCCCTCCCTAATGTCTATAATTTGAATAAAACCACCGTCAAAAGCCAACAAGGGTAAAATCTTTTCTTTTACCACTTGTTCAATTGCCTCAATTTTTTCCGATAATTGTAAATTTTCGAACTTGCCGGAATTCATTCCCATTCGCCAACTCCTTTTACTACTTTTCCATTTTTTAATCTCTCCAATTGGTTGAGCCATACCGACTCCCAAATACCCTATTGTTATACCATAAATTTTTTTTTAAATTCCCTTTAAAAGTCTTTAAAA
>Ga0256828_1000522_pt1 | contig 25332 bp, 24 predicted proteins | sample CV88metaG_FD_185993 | JGI IMG/M metagenome (GOLD analysis project Ga0256828, IMG submission 185993) | Hydrothermal vent microbial communities from East Pacific Rise, Pacific Ocean - CV88 | ecosystem: Environmental > Aquatic > Marine > Hydrothermal vents | place: Pacific Ocean: East Pacific Rise...
TGGTAATGGTGAAACTATATGCCCACCTGTTTCTGTCTGCCAGTAAGTATCGACGATAGCACACTTAGAACTACCAACCTCTTCATAGTACCATCTCCATGCAGGTGGATCAATAGGCTCGCCAACAGTACCAAGTACTTTTAAAGAACTCAAGTCATATTTTTTAGGTTCATCTTCACCCATTTTATGTAACACTCTAATTGCAGTTGGAGCAGTGTAGAACTGATTTATTTTATACTCTTCAACCATTTTCCAAGGTCGACCAGCATCTGGGTATGTTGGTACACCTTCAAACATAACAGTAGTAGCACCCATAGCGAGTGGACCATATACTATATATGTATGTCCTGTAATCCAACCAATATCAGCTGTACACCAATAAGTATCGTTCTCTTTGACATCAAACACCCATTCCATAGTCATCTGCGCCCATAGAATATACCCTGCCTGATTATGTTGCACCCCTTTTGGTTTTCCTGTACTTCCAGAAGTGTAAAGTAAAAAGAGTGGATCCTCTGCATCCATCACCTCAGGCTCACAGTGCACCTCTTGAGTTTTAATGAGTTCATTGTAAGAGTAATCACGACCAGCTACCCATTCTACATCTTCGCCATTTCTCTCTACAACAAGTACTTTTTCAACAGGAGTATCACCCTCTAAAGCTTTATCTACCACAGGTTTAAGCATATAAGGTTTATCTTTCCTATAAGCTCCATCAGCAGTCAATACTACTTTTGCTTCTGCATCTTCAATTCTATCACGCAGTGCTTCTGCTGAAAATCCACCAAATACTATAGAATGAATAGCCCCGATTCTTGCACATGCAAGCATAGCATAGGCAGATTCTGGAATCATAGGCATATAAATAACTACTCTATCACCCTTTTGCACACCAAACTCTTTTTTAAGTAAATTGGCAAATCTATTTACATTATAGTAAAGCTCAAGATAAGTAATAATCTGCTTATCACCTCTATCACCCTCAAAAATAATCGCAGCTTTGTTTTTACGGATATCTAAATGTCTGTCTATACATTGTGTAGCAACATTGAGTTTACCCCCTTCAAACCATTTTACAAATGGAAAATTTGATTCATCCATTACATTAGTAAAAGGTTCTATCCAGTCTAGTTTTTCGCGAGCATAATCACCCCAAAAACCTTCATAATCTTCACTAGCTTTTTCTTGAAGTTCATGATATTCACACATATTTTTTATTCTTGCATTTTTTGCAAATGCCTTATTTGGTTTAAATAGTTGTTCTTTTTCTGACATCTGTTTACCTTTTTTTAAAGTTAATTACTGAAAATTATATCTTGTAAAAATTTATCTTTCCTTGAAAAGAGATTTTTTTGTTTTTTTTAAGGATTCAAATTCTACTATCATAGCATGAAACTCTGCATAAACTCTTTGTAATGCTTCATACTCATAATGATATTTCATACCCTCTTCTAAAAAAAGCTTATACTCTTCATACTTTGGAAACTCACAACCAAATCTTTTAAGTAATCTTTTTGTATAGGTATCGACCACCATTTCAGCACGCCAACATCCATAACATAAAATGGCATCTGCACTCTCTTGCCCTATACCCTTTTGTGCCAAAAGCCACTCCCTTGTAACATTTTTTTGAAAATTTTCAAAAGTTTTAAACTCTTTTTTTATGTTACATGTAAGGGCTAAAAGTCGTGATGCTTTTTGATTATAAAAACCACTCGGTTGTATTTTTTCTTTAAGTTGCTCTTCACTTAAGGTTATAAAAGTTTCTAAAGTAAGATGGTTTTTTAGATTATAAAGAGATTTTTCAACATTTTCCCAGCGAGTATTTTGTGTTAAAATAGCACCAATGACAACCTCAAAACTCCCAGCATTTGGCCACCAAAATTCAGGAGCATCCTCTAAAAGATTCTTTTCTTTTAAAAAAGTATAAATAGTAAAAGCATCACTACACATACAAACTTAGCAACGGGTTTTTCTTGCTACCAAAGAAGCTACACGCGTTTTCTCATCCCGTAGATTTATATCGTCTCGTTCTTCATAGTAGATAATATCAAGCGTTAAAAAAGCATGTAAAAGCTCATTTTTACGTAAAAGATATTCAGGATTTTGAGGATTATCAAAATCACCATGTGCAATAATAAAAGTCTCAAATATCACTACACCATCAGGTTTAAGTGCTTCTTTAATTTGATGATAAAATCTTCTGTTTAAATAGTTCATATTGACAATAAGGTCATACTTGTTTTTCTCAAGATTATACTCATCCAAATCTACTTCAATTTTATGAATATTTGAGGCATCTTTGATACATGAAAGTGCATAGTCACTTAAATCCACTGCATCAACTTCAAACCCTTTTGCTGCTAAAAAATGAGTGTTTCTTCCTTGTCCACATGCTATATCTAACGCTTTACCAACCTTTGCTTTATCAATATATTTTTCAATAATAGGCTCTACATAATCACGAAATGGCTTTTCTTGAAACCTTTTATTCCATCTCTCTTTATCACTTATCATGACAATCTCTCCTTATAATCTTCATAACTAAACTCTTTAATGAGTTCAATAGTTCCATCTCCTCTTTTTATGGCCAGAGATGGTAGTTTAACACCGTTAAAAGTAGTATTTTTTACAAATGTATAGTGTATTTGATCTTCAAATATCACTCTATCACCTACATGTAAAGGCGTATCAAAAGAATAGTCTCCCATAATATCACCTGCTAAACAGGTATTGCCACCTAAACGATAAGTGTACTTTTTCTCTCCAGCTTTACCACTTCCTCGTACCATCGCACGATATGGCATAGAGAGAGTATCTGGCATATGTGCTTCTGCTGAAGTATCTAAGATGGCAATATCCATACCATTATGAACAATATCTAAAACGGTACTTTCCAAGTAACCACATTCCCATCCAACAGCTTCCCCTGGTTCAAGATACACAGCAACACCATACTTTTGACGAAATGTTTGCACTATTTTAATGAGCTTTTCTACATCATACCCTTTTTTAGTGATATGATGCCCTCCTCCAAAATTAATATATTTCAGGTTTGTAAAGTATTGAGAAAAATTCTTTTCAAACAGCTCTAAAACCCTTTCAAGTGCATCAACATCTTGCTCACATAATGCATGAAAGTTTAGCCCATCCAACTCACTGATGATAGATATATCAAGGTTTGCAAGTGTCGTTCCCAAGCGTGAGTACACCCCACACGGGTTATATAAATCTACAGGAGAAGAGGAGACTTCAGGATTAATGCGTAAAGAAACTTTGATATTAGGATTGACCTTTTTTACTCTCTTTATAAAGCGTTTGTACTGTGCTGGAGAATTAAATACTATATCATCAGAAATGGTAGCTATCTGCTCTATTTCATCCTCTTTAAAAGCTGGTGAATAAGTATGTACTTCAGCATCTTTGTTATATTTACAAAACTCTTCTCTTGCAAGTCTTGCTTCATACAAACCACTTGCTGTACACCCTTTAAGGTACTTACTAACCAACTCAAAAGTACTCCACATTGCAAACCCTTTGAGTGCTAAAATAATTTTTGCACCACTTTGCTCTTGCACATATGCTAAAAGTTGAAGATTTTTTTCTAAAAGTGCTTCTTCACATACATAAAGAGGTGTATTTAATAGCTCTTTCATACATTTTCTCTCTTTTGTAATTCTTTGACATAATGGGATTTTACACGAATCGATGCTTTCACAAAATGATTAACATCTAACCCCATTGCATTAACTAAAACACATGCCTTCATAACAGATTTTTTTGAAAGTATCTCTTTTACATTAACAGCAGTTCTTACAACAAGTAAAATATTTTTATAGAGTTTTAATTCCCAATCATCTACATTTTGTCCTTGATCTTTAAAAACATCAATGAACAATCCTTCCATATTCCAATGTTCAAACATCAAAGAAGCAATACCGTAAGAATTTATATCAAAAAGTTCTTTTTCATATTCAGCAATCTTTTTACTTTCTTTAAGTCCTTCTAAAAATTCTTCTTTATAATCACTCTTTGCTATCTCTTGAGCTAAAACTAATTTTCCAGATTCCATAACAAGAGCTAATGGTGCAACACGATTAGCTTCATCTAAATTAACACTAGCATACCATTGCATAACTAAAGCACTTTGAAGATTACATATATCATTAAATTGTTCATTGGTAATACCATAAATATCCATTCTCGCTTCTACACTCTGTGCTATAGCATGATTCATTACAAAACTTCTAATCTGCATAATACCAAACAAAGAAACTGCCTGAGCAACAGAAGCTATTTTATTTGAAAAGCCATAAACAGGAGCATTTGCCATTTTTAAAACATCTATAGAGAGCATAACATCTGATTCTATAAGTTTAACTAACTTTCCTATATTTACAGTATCAACATTACGACACATCATCTCAATATCTAAAGCAACTTTAGACAAAGGAGGCAAAGACTCAATAGATTCTATAATATCTTCAAAAGTAAACATTATCTAGTAAACCAATTCTTATCTTGCTCAATTTTTCGAAAATACGCATCTCTTACTCTATACGCTACCCTTTCAAAAAGATCTCTATCGTACCCCATTTTCTCAACTTTTCTTGATGCTTTTTCTATAGAAATATCTGTTAAAATCTCTTTTGCATTAACAGCAGTACGAATAACATCTACTTCATTAATATATGCTTGAATTTTAACATCAAGTTGTTTTTTCTCTTGAGAAGAAACATCAAGATTTTTTAAAATCGTAATGTAAATAGGTTCTAAATTCCAATGTTCAAATAAAATAGCACTTAAATAGTATGAAGTAGTTCCCATAATACTTGTTTCATATTCTTCTATACTCTCACATTCATTATAACCTTTACGAAATTCACCCATATAATCACTAGCAACCACTTCTCGTGCTAAAATGAGCTTTCCAGATTCCATAATCAACGCTAAAGGGGCTAAAAACTGAGCATCTCGAAGTTCTATATGCGAACACCATTGCAACATCAATGCACTTTGTAGGTGACAAAGCTCATTAAACTGTACATTAGTAAAACCATAAACACTTGTATCTGCCTCAAGCGTTTCAGATAAGGCATACTGTACCACAAGCATATGAATACGACGAATACCAAAAAGAGAAACAGCTTGTGCGACAGAAGCTATTTTTTTACTAAATCCATAGTAGGGTGCATTTATCATCTTTAAAATATTTGCAGTGAGCATTGCATCTGATTCTATAATGCGAACAAGACGCGTAATATTAATGTTTTCAAGTCCATCTTTATACATAAACTGTACAAGTCGTGCAGCAGTTGAAAGAGGTGGAAGCGAGTCTATACCCTTTGCTATATCTTCAAAAGTCATCTTCTATAACTCTTGAACTTTCCAAGGAAGCCCTTGTTTGTTTAACTCATCCATAAATGGATCTGGATCAAACTCTTCCATATTATGCGTACCCTCTTGATACCACACTTTATCTAAAATCAATTTTGCTCCTATCATTGCAGGAACTCCCGTTGTATAAGAAACAGCTTGACTTCTCACCTCTTTATAACATGCTTCATGATCACTTACTTGATAGATATAGATTTTTTGTTTCTTTCCATCTTTTATACCCTCAGCTACTATACCAATATTTGTTTTTCCTTTTGTTCTCACTCCTAAAGATGCAGGATCAGGTAACAATGTTTTTAAAAACTCTATAGGGATGATTTGTTGACCTTTATGTTCTATAGGTTCAATTCCCAACATACCAACATTTTCTAAGCACTTCATATGTGTTAAATAACTCGCACCAAATGTCATAAAAAAACGAATGCGTTGAAGCCCTTTAATATGTTTTACAAGTGATTCCATCTCTTCGTGGTAAAGTAAGTATGAATCTTTTTCTCCAACTTCAGGGTAGTTCCAAACCATCTTAATCTCCATAGGTTTTGTTTCTATCCACTTTCCATTTTCCCAATAACGCCCTTTTGCACTTACCTCTCTTAGGTTAATTTCTGGATTAAAATTGGTAGCAAATGGATAGCCATGATCACCAGCATTACAGTCTAAAATATCTATGGTATGAATTTCATCAAAATAGTGCTTTTGTGCATAGGCACAAAAAACATTTGTTACACCCGGATCAAAACCACTACCTAAAAGTCCCATAATATGTGCATTTTTAAAAGCCTCATCTCTTGCCCATTGCTCTTTATACTCAAACTTCGCTTCATTTGGATGTTCATAATTAGCCGTATCTAAGTAATCTACCCCTGTTGCAACACATGCATCCATAATAGTTAAATCTTGATAAGGTAAAGCCACATTAATGACTATAGAAGCTTGTACATCTCTTATAAGTGCTATAAGTTCTTGTGTATTGTCCGCATTAACACTTCGTGTTTGTATAGTAACATCTGCAATTTCACTCGCTATCGTATCGCACTTAGATTTTGTGCGACTTGCAAGAACTATCGTTCCAAAGGTTTCACTATTCATTGCACATTTATGAGCAACTACACGCCCTACACCACCTGCACCTATAATTAAAGTTGTTGTTTTCATTAAAATTTCTCTCCTAAATATAAATAAGCACTCTCTTTACCACTTTCAGAACTTCCAAAAGCTAAGTAGAGTGGTCCTAAAAAAGTATCTGCTGCTACATATGCTGTAACTGATTTATGTAAACTTTTTATACCTATATGTTCCCCATTGTCCCAAGTTTGACCACCTTCTAAGGCAAATCCTATATACAGTGGTGCATTAAGACTTCCAAAAAAACCGCCACCTTTAAGTTCGTAAGTATATTTTAGCACACCCAAAACAACATTATCTCCAACAAAAGAGTAAGGCACATATCCAGATAGATTAAAAAGTCCTCCTAAAGTAAATTTTCCAGCTAATCTTATTATATCACTATCATTTTTTTTATAAGTATTACCATACTTCATATAAAGTGTAATATTATTAGCATAAAATTTAAATGGTTTTTCTATATCTGCATAAATTTGTTCATAATTATAGCTACTTCCTAAAGTATGCATCTCTTTTGTCCATAAAATATGGGAACGCAACCCTTTTTTAGGGAAATTAACATTATCAAGATTATCTAATTGCAATGAAGCATTAAGCGGTAGTGCATTATAATTTTTTTGAAGCATTAAACTATCTACATGTAAGTCATCTTTAAATTTTCCTAAAGCTATCTCAAGTTCTAAAGACATCCCTATATGTGCGCCAAATGCTAGACGACCACCATAACGGCTTGAATAAAATTCTTGATTTGACATCCCATTAAAAGGAAATATATCTGTAAGAGATTTATAAAAAATAGAAGGACGAATATAATATCGTTGCATAGTATCTAATGGTTGGAAAAATTCTGTATAAGCTTTTTGTGATCGTCCAATTTCAAAATCATTCTTCCATTCTGCACCCAAATCATTTAAACCAAACATTGTATAACCAAACTTTATAGAGTAACTTGAATGTCCTTTAAAATCATCTTCAAATCCTATAGCAAAACGAATATCCCCGTGATTATTCCAACTTGGTGTTGTATGAATCACTAAAATAGTTTGATTTTTTTGTTTTTTTATAGTGTAATCAACACTATCAAATAGCATTCTGTTGTAAAGATGAAGTAAATCTTTTTGTAACTGTTTTACATTCAATGCTTCACCTATATGCTGATGTATTCTTTTTAAAATAGACTCATCGGCAAGATATGTTGTGTTTTGAATTTCTATAGCATCTATAATTGGTGGATAGTAGCGTATTTTTTTTCTATACTTTTTTTTATACTCTTTATATTTAAAATCACTTAATGCAATTTTTTGCAATACAGGTTGTAGCTTTTTTGCAGATTTATACCCACGCTCTATAATTTCTCTATATTTATCGGCATCTAATCCAGAAAATCCTTTAAGATTAGGGGTTATAAGTATATCTTTTTTTGTAAGTGTGGCAAGTGATTCATCCGCATTTTTACGCATCAAAATATTTACTAATTGACCCATCACTACTATATAAGAATTAACATCTATTTTCTTAGAAAAATGCTCACTTACATCAACAGCTATGATAATGTCTGCACCCATTTTTTTTGCTATATCAATGGGAAGATTATCACTCACTCCACCATCTACTAAATCTTTTCCATCTATATTAATGGGTTGAAAACCACCTGGTATAGAGCTTGAAGCATAAATAGCTTTAGCTAAAGAACCTGATTTTAAAACAACAGTATCTCCATTTTTTATATCGGTAGCTATAGCACGAAAAGGAATAGGAAAAGCATCAAAATCTTTTATATCTTGAACATCTTGCGTAAGTTCCATAAATTTTAAAAGTAATAATTCTCGTTTTAAAACACCTGTAGGTAAAACAATTTTATTTTCTACATTAATACCTAAGCCTAATCTCCCTTGGTAAGTATAATCTATTTGTTTTTTTCTTATAGGAATATCTTGACGATTAAAATCAGTATTTATATACTTTTCCCAATTTGTATCAAGAAGCATTTTTTCTATTTCTTGAGGTGATTTTCCAGAAGCGTACAATCCTCCTATGAAAGATCCCATACTTGTACCTACAATCATATCTATGGGGATATGATTAGCTTCAAGTATTTTCAAGACACCTACATGTGCACCACCTCTAGCACCCCCACCACTTAACACTAAGGCTATTTTTGGTCTCTCTTGTGCCATACTTAAAGAAGCTACTATCATAAAAAATATAACAAAAAAAATTTTCATAGTTACTCCATATTTAACTGAATACAAAACACAGCACCCTGAGCTTTATTTTCAACAGACAAACTTCCATGGAGTACTTCTCTTAGTATTTTTTGACTCATATAAAGTCCTAATCCTGTACCTTGTCCTTGCTCTTTAGTTGTAAAATAAGGTTCAAAAATTTTCCCTATAATCTCCTCTTTTATACCACCAGCATTATCTTGTATATAAATACAATATGATTCTTCTAAATGTTTTGTGACAATCGTAATCTTTTTATCAATTATATTTTTATTTTCAAAAGCATCTCTTGCATTTATTAAAAGATTGATAAGGACATGTTCCAACTCTTTTTTATAAGTTAAAATCTCACTGTTTGACTCATTTATAATTTCTAAAGTTATATTTTTTACATTAAGTTCTGTACTTATAAGACTCTGTACCTCCTGAAAAACATCATCCAAATTACAAAGTTCTTTTTGTTTGTTTGTTTGAGATAGATTCATAAAATCATTAATAGTTTGAGACATATTTTGTGTCATATCTTGTATGAAATTCATTGTTTTTATAAAATCTTCATGACTTAGTGTTCCCATCTCCTCTTTAAGATTAAGTTTTATACTTGCAGTACTTATAGCATTAAGAGGTTGTCTCCACTGATGAGCAATCATACTTATCATCTCTCCCATTTGTACAAGAGGTGCTTGTTGCATTAACTGTTGATCTCTATGTTCTAAACTTTTTATAATGTCATTAAGTTCTATGATATATTTATGATCTATGTAAAGACCACACTCTAAACTTTTCATATCATTTATAAGAGGTTGAATATACTCTTTTTTTATGAGTGAACCATGCTGAGGGGCTATAAGATTAATATCTAATTTTTCTATTTTTCTTAATGTATAGTTAAAAATATCTTTACTTGGCATATACTCTTTATGAAAATCTTTAGCTTGTTGAAAATAATTTTCATCAGCATAAAAGTTCCATGATTCCTCAATACCTCCAAAAATATCACTAGAGTATAAAATCTTTGTTTTTGGATCATAAGTTACAAAAGCACCAGGGGAATGGCAATAAGGGGTAGTTAAAAACTCTAAACGTAAACCATTCTTTGTTTGTAGAGTAAGATTGTGTTTATCAATCTCATAATAGCTAGATTTTACCATATAATGCTTAATCAAAACACTCATACGGCTATGGGTAATAATTTCTAAATCATCTCGTGCAATAACTTTCTCAATAGATGAAATAGAAGCACAGATATCAGGATCTTGATGATGTAAAACAATATATTTTATATTTTTAAGAGGTATTAACCCTTTTACTTTCTCGATAACAGCCTCAAATTCAAGCATTGATCCAGGATCAATGAGTACAGATTCATCACCGTTTTCTATGAAATAGGGAAGACATTGAAAAGGATCATTTTCCAAATATTGCCCAACCCAATAACTCTCTTCACCGATAGGTACCGCCTTCTTAAAATCTATCTGCTTCATACGCTATTCATCCCATCAAAAGCTACAAATAAAGTAAAAAGCCAAATAAGAAGCGTTACAAAAATAGAAAGTAAAACAAAAGCAGCACCAGCGTCTTTAGCCTGTTTAGCAAGTATATGATAATCAGTTGTCACTAAATCAACAACTCTTTCAATAGCACTGTTTACCACTTCTGCTATAACAGGAATAAAAAGTGATACAAATAAAATACTACTATAAACAAAGCCTATAGGTAAAACCCATGCAACTACTCCAAAACAAAAAAGTCCCAAAAGTTGCCATTTAAAAGAGGTTTCATTTTTAGTAACATCTATAAGCCCATCAAGAGCATACATACCGTTTTTATATAAAGAGTGTTTTGGTTTATTAAGTTTCATATGTTTCCTTCATTTTTTGAATTATTTTTTTTAGTTCTTCTGCTGTTGTATCTTCTGGTAATGCTTTACCAAAATATATATCTATATGTCTCAGTCTAAAAAGGGAACGATGTATATTTTTCGGTTTATACTTTGCAAATAAACTGCCAAATATACCACTCCCTATATAAAAAGGGACAATTACACCATCATAATCATGAGGTATTAGCTCAAATCCTCTATGAAATTCTCCAAGCTTACCATTCTTTGTAATTTCACCCTCGGGAAAGAGTGCAACAATATTACCATTTTGTAAGCGTCTATGTGCTTCATTAAAAGCATCTTTAAATCCTTTAGGAGAAATCGGTATAGCTTCCCCCGTTTTAAACACTATATGTAAGTAAGGCCAATGGTAAATATTTTTATCCATCATATAGTTGATTTTTCTTTCTATAGGAAGTTGTAGTATAATCCAATCTAACCAACTTACATGATTACCAAGAAGTAAAACAGCTTTATCATCAGGAATATTTTCAAGCCCATGATAATGATAACGATGTCTAGGAAGAGAGCATATTTGCATAGTACTCCAAAATATAGCAATGGCATATCTCTTAAATAAAAGTGCAATTAAAATAATACCTAAGCCACCCATAAGGTAAAATAATACCACTGCATTCATACCATAGTAAGCAAAAAAAGTTGTAAGCATTAAGAAAGAAAACATAAAAATATTTTGTATAAAATTATTTGCTGCGAGTACAGTTCCTAAATGCACACGAAAAGTTACATGTTGAATACGCGCATTTAACGGTACTAAAATAAATCCAGCAAACATACCAAAAAGCATAAAAAATACAGCTATAACTTTCATAGATGCAATAAGAGGAAGACTAAAAACAATAAGTGTAATTCCTATAGCACCTATACCACTTAAACCTACATTAATATAGTATTTTGAAAGTTTTGCTGCTAAAACAGAACCTATCACGATGCCTATACCAGCAAGAGCCATAACTCCTTGGACAAAGATAGTATTTGTCACACCTAATTGATCTTTTGCATATTCACCAAAAACAGCTAAAACGACTTGTGAGATTGACCAAAATATACTTAAGGCTAAAATAGATTCAAAAACTTCTCTTTTACGTGTAAGTGTTTTAAGATTTTTAATAAGATAAAAACCTTTTAAATAGCGTCTTAATCGAAAAACTTTTTGACTTGTCTTATCTATTTTATTTGGTAATTTTGACGCTAAATACCATTCAATAATTGAACTACCCACTAAAAGCCAACCTATAGGTGCTATCGCTTGTAAAATTTCTGCTTCACTTGTAAGAGTATTATTATACATCCCCTCAAATAAAACAGTATAAAAAATAATACCTCCCAAAATAGCAACTGTTGTTACAGCTTGCGTCGCACCATTACCAGCACTAATATGCTCATCACCAAAAAGTTCTTTTATATAGCCATACTTTGCAGGTCCATAAATGGCACTTTGTAAGGCTAAAAGAAAAGTCATTAAAAAAGCAAAAAGAAAATATCCATGATAATATGCATAGGTGATACCAAGAGTAATAACAATGGCAAATAAAGCAGAATGTTGCATGATTTTATTTTTATGAAATTTATCTGCTAAAAATCCTGATGGGGAAAAAATCAAAATAAAAGGAAGTAAAATAAGTGCATTAACAATAGCAGTAAGAACAATCTGCTCACTACCATCGTACACTTTAAAAATAGTATTTTGAATAATAATCTTATGCCCTAAATCAGTAAAAGCATTAAGAAAAACAACAACCAAATAATTAATACTACCTACAATTGCAAATAATTTTTGCTTTGCCACCATTATACAGTTATCTCATCTTCTACTAATATCGTACTCCATCCTTCATAATATCCATTCTCTTTTTTTACCTCATTAAAAAGTATCTCTACAACTTTTTGTACTTCCTCTTTTTCAACACTATGATGTTTGACTAAAGCTATACCATTTGCAAACTCATCACTACTGATTTCATCCTTGAAAATAAAGCCATCAAGAGAAAGGTTTTCTACAAATCTCTTTTTTTGCGTAGCAGTATCAAAAGAAAGATAGTGTTCAACATCCCGTGCTACACTTAAATCATCATCTTCATCTTCAAGCATAAAAATGATTTTATCACTTTGAATATGACAAAGCTCTAGCTCAGTAGGTGTTAAATTTTTATAGTGAAAATTCCATTTATTATCTTTTACCACACTACTCTCATATACATAAGCACTTGGTTGTAAAATATGTTTTATATTATTTTCAAGCCCTTTAGAAGTATTTGCATAAAAATAAAGTTCAACCCAACCGTCTACAACACGACTACCAACATATTTTGCTTTTTCATTATGTTCTAATGCTATAATAAGAGCCTCTTTCGTTTCTAAAAATTCCTCAAAGCCCTCTTGATTATCGTTACATGTATCACACTTTATAAAAATACTTAATAACCACGCATATTTTTGAGAATATGCATATGCATTTAAATCACTCTCTATTAATACTTCTTGATTATCTTCTATCCTTGTAAAAAATTCTCTCATCATTATACCTTTATAATATTTTGAACTTCAAGCCCAAAACCACTAAGGCCTACAAAATCAGTTTGTTTCATAGAAGTGATAAGATTCATTTTTTCAATACCAAAATGTTTAATAATCTGCGCTCCTATACCAAACTCTTTTGCTGTAGCATTATCTTGATGATGTGTTTTATTTAAAAAAATTAAAATACCATTATTGTTTTTTAAATACTCTATAGAGTTAATAAGATTTTTATACTTTTCTTGATGTAAAAGAAGTTCACAGTCAGGAATGACATTGTGTACACGAACATTAGCCGTTGTATCAAATCTACCAAAAATAATAGCAGTATGCTCTACCCCATCATGATCTACAAATGTATGTTGCACTACCTCTTGAGAAAAAAACTCTACTTCTTTTACATGTAACTCTTTTATAAGTCTTTCATTTGCTAATCTATATGCTACTAAATCAGAAATAAAAACAGTATGTAAGTTGTGTTTTTTTGCAAAAATATCTAAATCATCACGACGAGCCATCTCACCATCATCTTTGATGATTTCACAAATAACCCCAGCTTCACTTAATCCTGCTAGACGACATAAGTCCACACTTCCTTCAGTATGACCTGTTCGTATAAGAACACCACCCTCTTTTGCTATCAAAGGAAAAATATGCCCAGGTCTAACAAGCTCATCCGCATGTGAAATAGGATTTGCTAAAATTTTGATGGTATCGTCTCGTTCTTTTGCAGATATACCCGTTAAAGCAGTTTTGGCATCTACTGAAATGGTAAATGCTGTTTCATAAGATGAGGTATTTGAACCTACCATAGGATTAAGTGCTAATCGATTCGCAATGTTTTTAGCAAGTGCTACACAAATTAACCCTCTTGCTTCTTTTGCCATAAAGTTTACATGTTGTGGTGTTGAAAATGCAGCAGCATAAACTAAATCACCCTCATTTTCTCTATCTTCATCATCACACATGATGACCATCTTCCCTTTTTTAACTTCTTCTATAGCTTGTAAAACTCTCTCTATCGGTGTCATATATACTTCTCTTAATTTATTTTTGTATAATTATATAGTACTTATGATTAATATGCTATCAAAGCCATATATATAAGAGGAAGATATATCATAAGTCCTATGTAAGGAAAAAAGTTTCCAAGAGACATAGACAACATCATAGCAACATCATCTGTAATCTTTTTATCAATAAATACTTGTTTTACAAGAATGAGCTTTGTTACTATATCTACTCCCTTAAGAACAAAAAGAATTAAAGCATAAATATTATAATGTGTAAACATTACAAAAAAGATAGTAAAATAAAAAGTAGGATGCATAACTAAAACTAAGAAAACACTCTTTTCATAATACTTATATATACGAACAAGCATATCTATAACTCGTTCACCTTTTTGCCAATACACTTCATAAAGTTCAAAAAAAGCGTAAACCATTAAAAATTTTAACATATATTCATTTATCATGTTCAAAGTATAGCAAAAATGATGCTAAAATCAAGAAAAAGAAGAAATTTTCAAATTCTTTTACAAAACCCTTGACATTAAATTTGTTTTCCCCTATAATTCCGTCAACAAACAGCAAATGGTTGTTTGAAACACCGCGGAATAGAGCAGTTCGGTAGCTCGTCGGGCTCATAACCCGAAGGTCGCTGGTTCAAATCCAGCTTCCGCAACCAATTTATTACTTTCAAATGTTGGGGTATCGCCAAGCGGTAAGGCACTAGTTTTTGGTACTGGCATTCGGGGGTTCGAATCCCTCTACCCCATCCACCTTTTTAAATCAATTAACAAAAATAATCATAATAAATACTTTTAACACTTACTTTTAAAAATTGTACTTGATTTTAACATTAATAATTTTATGTATTAGCCATAGGATGGCAAGCTTCCACTGTATCTTTTAAATCTTGTCTTTGTATATGTGTATAAATTTGTGTAGTAAGTAATGAAGCATGACCTAAAAGTTCTTGTACAACACGCAAATCTGCACCACCTCTAATAAGTGAAGTAGCGTACGAATGTCTTAATACATGAGGAGAAACAGCTAAATACTTTTGTGTAATTTTAAATGCACTAATACGACTTAATTTCTTTTTTTGATAATTACACCAAATAACATCATTTGAAAAAGGTCGTGCATTAAGATAGCTATTCATGGCATCAAGTGCTACTTTAGCAATAGGAACAATGCGTTCTTTCTCCCCTTTTGCATGAAGTATATGAAGCCACTCTCCTTCTATATTTTCAAGACGCATATCTAAACATTCACTTATACGCATACCACTTGCATAAAGAAATAAAATAAGAGCATAATCCCTTTTCCCTATCCAAGTTCTTGTATCTATAAGAGATAATCCATGTTCAATAGTCTCATAAGATAAATATTTTGGCAAATTTTTTGGAATTTTAGCAAATTGAAATTTTTGTTTTAAATCTAAAAATTCTTCTTTATAACAAAAATCAAAAAAAGCATTAATAGCAGAAAGTTTACGATTTAATGTGCGTTTATTTTCATAGCGAGAAAGGTATGTGAGAAGAGAGTTATTATCAAGCTTAATGATGGGAACTTTCATATGATATTCTATGCTTACCAAATCACTTCTATAAGCTTCTATACTTTTTGCACTTAAAGCTTTTATAACTGTAATATATTCTATAAAAGCTTCAAGTTCATTAGACATAAAAATAATTAAGGAAGAGAGATTTTTTCATCATTAACATAAAAGACTTTATCACCTACAAAAACAAAACCATCATCAAAATCTACTTCGTGAATAGTATAATCAAATGTTTTTGTATCTACTACTATTATATAACCTTCATTTTCTAAAATATATAATTTTCCATGATTTAAAATCATTCCTAAAAAATGAGCAAAAGGAAACTTAACCTTTGCAATAACATCAAGAGTAGGTGTAAGTGCTATCACTTCCCCTTGTTTTGTATTTATATAAATATGTTGCTTATCATGGACCATATTACGAACTTCGTACTTTTGTCTAATCTCTTTTTCTGCAAGTGATAAAACTTTATATCCCGTTACTGCAATAATTTTATTATCTACTAAATTAAAATAAATAATATTGTTAAAAAAATCTTCAGATGAAACAATAACAGTTCGAAGTATTTTTTTAAGTTTTGTATTTACAATGACAATTTTACCATCTAATGTTGGAAAGATGACAAGATCATTCATAAAATGTGGATTTTCAACTCTCATATCAACAGCAAGAGATTTACCACCATCTGCTCTAAATAAAATCTCTTTGGATGTTATATCATAAAGTGCCATTACATTATTTGCAAATAAGACAGCAAGCATATTATTATGAATACTAGCACTTGCTACAGTTTTTTTCAAGACAAAATGTTCTGTATCTTCTGTATTTTTCACTGATGTTAAAGTTATATTACCATCAATAGATGTACTTATAACCCATCCATCACTTAAAGCAACCACTCTATAGTTTGGCTCTATAGAAACATTTAATTCTTTTGTTTTAGATAATACTTTTTTATTTTCTAATAAGGCTACATTTGACGATATATCTACAATATGATGTTTATAATCTGTATGATATTGCCATTTATTTTGCACCACCTTAGGTTCAAAAACTTCTTTTGTGCTACATCCACTTAAAAAAAATATAAAACTAAGTAAGTAAATAAAAAAACGCAAAGAACTATTTAACCCCATAATGCATAAGTGCTTTTGCAATATTTGATAAAGGAGATACAGAATTAATCATACTTAATTTACTATGTGCTTCCTCAATTTTGTTGTTTTGAATATCTAAAATAGCAATTTCAATTTGTGCTAAATCTCTATAAATAGCACCTTGTTTTTGTGTATATGCTTCTAATGCTGCTTTATCATTTGTAGCTTGTGCTGATTCATAGGTTGCTAAATCACCAATCAACAATGTTTTAGAATTTTCTAATTTTTTTAATATTTGTGTATCTTGCGCAACTACAGCTTGAGAATAACGCCAAACATCGTATAATGTAGGACTTAATGTTTGTAACTTTTCTAAGGCTCCCTTATCTTTTGCATTAACCTCAAGTTTCATTAATGCACTATTTGCTTCTGCTACTGTGTGTGCTTTATTCCATTCATATCCTAAATCAGCTACGACAACAACAACGACAGCTACGACAGAACCTATAAGCATATTTTTATATTTTTTTACAAATTTTTCTGTTACCACTGCTTTTTCAAAAAATTTCTCTTCTGAAGAAAGTTCCTCTTTTACTAATTCTATATCTTCTTTAAAACTCAAAAATTCTTCCTTTATTTATATTTTTAAAAGTTCTAGTATATTACCCATAAATAAGTTAAAGTTTTATCAAATATATGTGTAATACTAAGTTTTCTATGCTAAAATTGTAGCAAAAATATTGCTAATAGGATTTTTAATGCAAGTAGATGACACTTTATTAACACGATTAGAAAAACTTTCTTTTTTAAAAGTAAGTGATGATAAAAGGGAAGAAATTATTTCACAACTCTCAGAAATTGTAAGTTTTGTAGATAATTTAAGTGAACTCGATACAGAAAATGTAGATGCAGTTTTTGCTATGGATGATGAAGCAACACCTTTAAGAGAAGATATAGCGGTATGTGATACTGCTGTTCATGAAGCCATTTTAAGTCATGCACCAAATGCTGTAGATGATTTTTTCATAGTACCAAAGATTATAGAGTAAACTTCTTATGCTACATATTTACGGCATTAAAAATTGTGACAGTGTAAAAAAAGCTCTCGCTTTTTTTAAAAAGCATAATATTCCTTATACCTTTCATGATTTTAAAACTACACCTGTAGGATGTGATACTATTAATAGTTGGAATGAAAAATTAGAACTAAGTACACTGTTTAACGCAAGAAGTACAACATACAGAAATTTTAAACTTAAAGAACTTAACTTAGATGATGAAGGGAAAAAAGAGTGGCTTTGTAAGGAAAACCTTCTTATAAAACGACCTGTAATTGAGTTTCAAAAAGAACTCATTGTAGGTTTTAATGAACAAAATTTTCAAAGGATATTTTTATGAGTGATACAGAACAAAATGCACAAACTAGTGCTTCACAACGATTAGATATAAAAAAACTGTTAAAAAGTGTTTTAGCTTTTAAATCTTCAGATTTACACCTTGTTGTAGGAAGTGAACCTCAAATTAGAATAGATAAAGAGCTTCGTGCTTTAAATCTTCCTGTACTTAATGCTAAAGATGTTGAGGAAATGGCATACTCCCTCATTGAAGATAAACAAAAAAAGATTTTTGAAGAACATAATGAACTTGACTTTTCGTTTGAACTTCGAGATATTGGGCGTTTTCGTGCCAACTACTATAGAACTATTCATGGTATAGCTTGTGCATTTCGTATGATTCCTATCGATATTCCAACACTTGATGAGTATGGAAATCCCCCTATTTTTAAAGAACTTATTAAAAAAGAAAAAGGACTAATCCTTGTAACTGGACCAACAGGTAGTGGTAAATCAACAACTCTTGCTTCTATGCTCCATGAGATTAATATTACAGAAAGACGCCATATTATAACCATTGAAGACCCTGTCGAGTTTGTACATAAAAATGAAAAATCTCTTTTTTCACAAAGAGATGTTGGAAGCAATACTGATTCATTTGCTACCGCACTGAAGTACTCACTTCGTCAAGATCCAGATATTATACTCATTGGGGAGATGCGTGATGCAGAAACAATTGGAGCAGCACTAACAGCAGCAGAAACAGGACACTTAGTTTTTGGTACATTGCACACTAACTCAGCACCAGGAACTATTAACCGTATTATCGATGTTTTTGATGGTGTAGAACAAGCACAAATTCGAGCGCAACTTGCTTCTTCTCTTATAGCTGTTGTTTCCCAAACACTTATACCAAAAATTGGTGGTGGTAAAGTTGCTACTCAAGAGATTCTCATTACTAATCCTGCTGTTTCTAACCAAATCCGTGAAGATAAAGTTCACCAAATTTATTCACAAATGCAACTAAATCAACAAGAAACAAAAATGACAACACAAACGCAACAACTTCTTGAATTTTTACAAAAAAATATTATTTCAAAAGAAAATGCTATCAAAAACTCTAATCGCCCTGAAGAGCTTATGAAACAATTAGGTGGACTCTAAAAAATTTACTACAAAATGGGTACTGATTTAAAAAGTAGTTGTGTGTAAGGGTGTGAGGGGTTTGCAAAAAGGTCTTTTTTGGAAGCAAACTCCACAATTTCACCACGGTACATAACAGCTACATAGTCACTTATATACTTCACCACACTTATATCATGACTGATAAAAATAAGACTCATACCATACTTTTTTTGTAAATCTACCATCAAATTTATGATTTGTGCTTGTATCGAAACATCTAAAGCAGATATAGGCTCATCAGCGACAATAAGTTCAGGATTAAGTATAATGGCTCTTGCTATGGCTATTCTTTGTCGTTGTCCACCAGAAAATTGGTGTGGATAGCGATGCAAATAGCTCTTATCTATACCAACATCTTCACATACAGAAAAAATCTTTGCTTCCCTCTGCTCTTTTGTCATAGTAGTATAGAGTTTTAAGGGTTGTTCTAAGATAGTTTTTATCTTTTTTTTCGGATTAAGTGAAGCGTATGGATCTTGAAAAATCATCTGTATATCTTTTTGTAAAACACCCCTTTGTAAAGGTGTTTGCTGTGCTATATCTCTTCCTTTATACTCTATGGAACCACTTGTTGCATGATATAAACCTAAAATCACTTTTCCTAAAGTGGTTTTGCCACAACCACTCTCCCCTACTAAAGCGATAGTTTTCCCTTTATATATATCTAAACTTACATCATGAAGTGCATAAAATTTCTCTTTAGTAAAAAAGCCTTTTTTAAGAGTAAATACCTTTGATATATCTTTTATTTCTAAAAGTTTTACTTCACTTTGTGACAAAATACAATCCTTCCATCTCTCTCTTGTTGTGCTGGGTAACTATCACACTCACTATCGGCTAATGGACATCGTTCTTTAAAGTAACACCCTTTTGGTAAAGCTAACAATGATGGCATAACTCCATCTATTTGATAGAGTTTATGTTCACTGTTTTGCTCTTTTTTAACACATGCTATCAACCCTTGAGTATAAGGGTGTAGGGGGTTTGAAAGTATTGCTTCTTTAGTACCATACTCCACAATTTTACCAGCATACATTACTGCGATAGTATCACAAAGTTGAGAAACAACTGCTATATCATGTGTTATAAAAATAAGAGATGATGCAAACTCTACAGAAAGCTCTTTCATAAGATATAAAATCTGTGCTTGTGTTGTTACATCAAGTGCTGTCGTTGGTTCATCGGCGATAAGAAGTTTAGGCTTATTTAACAATGCCATAGCGATAACAACTCTTTGTCGCATACCCCCTGAGAGTTGATGAGGATAGTGTTTCATTCTTGTTTTAGCTTCCCTAATCCCTACTCGCTGTAACATTGTAAGTGCTTGTTGATAACACTCTTTTTTACTTACACCTTTGCGATGATAGTGTATAACTTCTACTAATTGTTGCTCTATAGTAAGTACAGGGTTAAGAGATGTTTGAGGATCTTGAAAAATCATAGCGATTTTATCACCTCTTATTTTTTGTAATCCTTTGGGATCTAAGTGCCTTAAATCTTTCCCATCAAAAGAGATAGTTCCATCAACAACACTTCCCCCCTCCTCTAGCAATCCTAAAATAGAAAAACCTGTTATAGATTTACCTGCACCACTTTCACCAACTATACCTAAAATTTCACCCTTTTGAAGGGAAAAGCTCACATCATCAACTGACTTTACTATGCCATCTTGTGTAAAAAAGTAGGTTTTAAGATGATTTACTTCAAGTAATGCCATTATCTTTGTAACCTTGGATTCATATAGTCTCTCATTCTATCCCCTATAAGATTTATCGCTACAATGAGTATCATCAACAACACCCCAGGAAAAAATGAAACCCACCAGTAACCACTAAACAACACTTCATACCCATTTGCTATAAGAGAACCGAGAGATGGCTCTGTCACAGGAACACCTAAACCTAAAAAACTTAAGGTTGCTTCAAGTATAATAGCATTAGCAACGCGTAAAGTTGCTATGACAATTATGGGTGATGTGGTGTTTGGCAATATCTCTGTAAAAATGATACGATAGGAACGCATCCCTAAAGCTTGAACTGCTTGTACATACTCTTTTTCCTTTTCTAAAAGTACAACACCCCGTGCAACCCGTGCATAATCTACCCAACTTACTATAGTAATAGCCAAAATAACTTTTTCAATACCAGAACCCCACAATGCCATAATAATCAACGCTATCAAAATAGCTGGAAAAGTGAGTTGAATATCTGCTATTCTCATAATGATAGTATCGATCCATCCACCATAGTAACCAGCGACTAAGCCAAGTGTATAACCGATGAGAACAGATAAAACAGTACTTACAATACCTACATAAAGCGAGATTCTAAGCCCATAAAGCATAGCTGAAAATATATCTCTTCCCTGTTCATCCGTTCCTAAGTAAAACTGATAACTTGGTGGCTGGAAACTGTTTTGTAAAAAAAGTTGTGTTAAATCATAAGGATTTTGATAAGTAAAAAGTGATGGAAAAAGTGCTAAGACAGACAAAATACTCAAAACAACACAAGCAAAAAGAACCAATCTATCTGAAAAAAACTTCATCTCATACCCTCACCCGTGGATCCACAAAAGTATAAAGTAAATCGACAATAAAGTTAATCACAACAAACATACATGAGACAACAAGTAAGTACGCTACAACAATGGGTCTATCAAGATTTTGAATAGAATCAATGATGAGCTTACCCGTTCCAGGCCATGCAAATATGGTCTCAGTAACAATAGTAAATGCCACAAGTTGTCCAAACTCTATACCCACTACCGTGATAAGAGGAATAAGCGTATTTTTTAAAGCATGTTTATAAATAATGACACGCTTAGGTAACCCTTTGGCAAAAGCAAGTTTAATATAATCTTGCATCATAACCTCCCTCATACTAGATCTACTCAAGCGTATAATAAGTGCCAACTCAAAAAAAGCTAGTGTGAGTACAGGCATAATGAGATGCTTTATGCCATCAAGCGTGAAAGCACTTGTAAAGAGGTACACCTCCCCACGACCAGAACTAGGAAGCCATCCTAAAGTAACAGAAAAAAGAAATACCAAAAGCATTCCTGTTAAAAAAACAGGAATAGAAATACCCCCAAGAGAAAAAAGCATAATAGCTTTGCTGTACCACGATGTAGGTTTTATGGAAACCACCACCCCAAGAAAAACACCAAAAATAAGGGAAAAAGCCATAGCTAAACTCGCAAGTTCTAAAGTAGCTGGAAAGCGTTCGAGGACAACATCAAGAGCAGGTTCACCATACACAAAAGAGGTTCCAAAATCACCTTGAAGTGCATGTTCTATAAAAGCTTCATATTGTTTAAGTAGAGATTGATCCAGCCCTAAGGAATGTCGCATTGCCTGAACCTCTTGTTGCGTTGCATCAGGAGGTAAAAGAAGCTCTACAGGATCACCAGCTTTGAACATAATGAAAAAAACTATAAAACTTGAGACAAACATTACAATCAACGCATGAAAAAATCTCTGAAGTATATAGTGTAACATTTTATTTTATATCATAGACCCATATACGCCCATCTGCACGAGGTGTAAAATGGATTTTTTTACTACAAGCATAAATATCCACTTGAAAATGCAAAGGGATAATGTTTTGATCTTGAACAAGTGCTATATACTGAGCTTTTTGCATCTCTTTGAGCCTTTTTTCAGGATTCATATTTGCATCACTTGCTTCTATGAGTTTATCTACCTCAGCATTAGCATATTTACCATTATTATAGCGTCCATAACCTCTTTTATCATCTTTAGAATGGATCACACTATCAAGCATAGAACTTCCATCACCATCACTACTTTCCCAACCTATAAGGAAAAAACTTGTTTCTTGGCGTGCTGTTTTTGGAAAAAAAGATGCTTTAGGCATAGTGTTTACATGGACACTTATACCAATCTTTGCTAAAGAAGAAGCAATAGCCTGTGCTATTTGTGCATCGTTAATATATCTGTTGTTAGGTGCATCAAGTGTAATAGAAAATCCATGAGGATACCCAGCTTCTGCTAAAAGTTGTTTTGCTTTCTTAGGGTCATACGAAACCCTTTTTATACTTGCATCATACCCTACAACAACAGAGGGATGAAACTCACTCGCTGGAGTAGCAAACCCTTTCATAATATACTTTACAATAGCATCTTCATCTATTCCATAATAAAGAGCTTTTCTTACACGAACATCCAAAAATGGTGATGTTTTTCTAAACTGATCCATCTGTAAATAGATAAGTCGTAAACCATCTTTAACAAAAGTATGAAGTTGTGGATTTTTTTGAATTCTCTTAACATCAACTACTGAGACTCTATTTATAAGATCTACTTCACCACTTAAAATAGCAGCTGTTCTTGTTGCATTATTTGAAAGAACTCGAAAAATAACACTATCAAAAAAAGTTTTACCCAAGTGATAGTTTGGATTTGCTTTCAAGCGTATCAGATTTCCTTTTCGCCAAAAAACAAATTTATAAGCCCCCGTACCAATAGGATGTAGCCCTATCCACGCATCACTTTTAGAACTTGTTGTTTCCTTATCTAAAATATTTACAAAAGTAAGTTTTCTTAAAAAAGTTGGAAAAGGTTTCTTTGTTATAAACTTCACCGTATAATCATCAACTTTTTGTACACTCTCTATCATGGCAACTCTCGCCTTAAAACCCGACTTTTCCCAGTTTTTTATTCTCTGAAAACTATACACTACATCATCAGCAGTAAAAGCACTACCATTATGAAAAACAACACCTTTTCTTAACTTGAGAATCCAAACTTTAGGATGAGGATTACTCCATGATGTCGCTAGATCAGGATGAATAGTAATGTTTGCATCAAAACGAACAAGTGGATCAAAAATATTAGAAAGTATAGAGTTTGTAGCTGTTTCATCAAAAGCATGAGGATCCATCGTTGAAACACCAGAAGCCAAACCAACTTTTAAACTCTTTGCCATCCCTATACTCCCCATACAAAGAAGTAACAGTGGCACTATTTTTATAAGTCTAGTTATCATCTTTTCTAAACCTTATCATCTTAAATCGCTCCCCTAAAAAATTAGGAAGAATTAAAATTTTTGCTTTTTCAAGCTCTTGCTTATAGATTTTATCATCTGCATTCTTTTGTAACATCTCTAAAAGTTCTAAAAGTCCCATATCAACAAGTGCAACCATTTGTGCTTTAAACTCTACAAAATCAACACCAGCATCTTCAAAAGCATCTTTAACATGTGCAAAGGTCACATCATAGGTAATATCACTCTTTTTAAAAAGTGTTTCTCGAGGAATATAATCTTCATCACTCTCCTCCAAGAAAAATGGAAGTACCTTATGTTTTGTGTAAACTCTTAGTGAAAAATCGGGACGCGCCTGCATCTCACCATAATCAAAACTCATAAACTCAAATCTCTTACATGTAGAAGCCATCTCTTTAGCAAACGCTTCATATCCAACAGCTATCTCACCTCTGTCTTTATGATATTTTTTCGCTTTTTGCTCAACCCAATCATCCTCTATATCAAACTCTACTTGATGATTTTGAACTCTTGCTGTTTTACCTTTATAGTAAAGCTCACAAGAAAAAGCATCAAAAATCTCATTTGCGATGAAAAAAGCGTTCTTACATGTAAGCTCACTCAGTGACTTGTAATGCGTCAGTTGAACAACATCACCAAAGCTCTCAGCAAAGTACTCTCTTTGATGTTCTTGTAAATCATCAAAACGCTCAATAATGACAAAATGCAAAGTTTGTAACAACTCTGGTCGAAGCGTATAGATAAACTCACATACATCAGCTAAAAAGTACCCATGATGCGCACCAATCTCACATACTACACCATCACTATCTAAAAAACCTTCATCTACCAAAGAGATAATATGCTTCGCTATCGTACCACCAAAAAATTTACTTGTACTTACAGCTGTATAAAAGTCACCCTCTTTTCCTATATTTTTATAAGTTGCATAGTAACCATCTTCACCATAAA
>Ga0256828_1000523_pt1 | contig 25329 bp, 23 predicted proteins | sample CV88metaG_FD_185993 | JGI IMG/M metagenome (GOLD analysis project Ga0256828, IMG submission 185993) | Hydrothermal vent microbial communities from East Pacific Rise, Pacific Ocean - CV88 | ecosystem: Environmental > Aquatic > Marine > Hydrothermal vents | place: Pacific Ocean: East Pacific Rise...
CATTAGGAATCTGATCCTCATATTCAGCTGCTGCGGTGTGTGGTCGAGGAGAGTACTTGAAAGAGAAAAGTTGCTCAAAACGCACCTGCTCTAATACCTCCATCGTATCCTCAAAATCAGCATCACTTTCACCAGGGAATCCCACAATGATATCCGTAGAGATGGTTGCCTCGGGACAGAGTCGTCTGATTTTTTCACAACGGTTTAAAAACCACTCCTTACTATAGCCCCGTTTCATCGCTTTGAGCAAAGAAGTTGATCCACTCTGCAACGGCACATGAATCTGCTTACAGATCTTGGGATTAGAAGCGAACTCCTCTAAAAATTCATCATCCATATGCAGAGGGTGAGGTGAAGTAAAACGGATACGCTCCAACCCCTCAATCTGACTAATCTGACGCAACAACTCCGTAAAGTTACACTTCTCCTGTTCAGCAGAGAAGTACTTACCATAGTTGTTGACATTTTGTCCCAACAGCATCACCTCTTTGGCACCTGTTGCTACGGACTTTTCAATCTCTTGAAGAATCAGAGGCAGAGGAATCGAGACCTCATCTCCCCGTGTGGCGGGGACAATACAGTAGGTACAAGATTTGTCACATCCCATTGAGATGTTGATCATCGCCTTAAAAGGATTGGTTCGATACTCACCAAACGCATAAGTACTGTCATCATGATCCAGATCAATCTCAACCGCATGTCGCTGATCAATAACCTTAGAGAGTTTGGAGACATTTCTTGCCCCCAAGACAAAATCAACCGAGGGCGCGCGTCTGATAATCTCTTTGCCCAAATGCGAAGCCGTACACCCTGTGACTCCTATCTTGGCGGATGCTTTCTTATGCTTATTAAAAACCCCTATCTCAGAGAAAAGTTTTGAGACAGGTTTTTCCCTTACACTACAAGTATTGATAATAATCAAATCAGCATCATTGAGATTTTGAGTTAATTCATAGGGTTCTTTCTGATTCAGCTCAGCAATCATATGTTCACTATCGCGAACATTCATAGCACACCCTAAGGTCTCTATATATAGTTTTTTCATTAAATTTAATTCTACTTACTTTACAATATGGACTTCATAGATGTACTCATCATCATTCAATCCAAACTTAACCTCTCTCATATACACCGAAAACTCTTTGGATTCAAAATGCTCAATCAATGCTTTTAACTCTTTGTGTGAATTCTCTTTGTCAAAATAAAATATAGACTTCTTCTCTAAATCTTCTTCAATCTTCGACAACTCAATCATTTTTGGTTTTGCTGTTACTGAAGCCCTTGCTAATTTCAATTTCATTTTCGTTCCATTCCTTAAAAATATATATAATATGTTACATTTATGTTTAAAATTATTATACCCATTTTACTTAAAGGTAAGTTTAGCTATAATTCAACTCTTCGAGCAACCGACAAATTCACACACTTTTGTAACACATTGTTTAGTTTAATCGTTGTTAAGTTTTTTAAAAAGGATATAGATATGGAAAAAATTGTTGATATTATTGAAGCGATGGCACATGAGAAAAATCTCTCATTGGAATCCGCCGTTGACGCATTTAAAGAGGCTTTGGTCAATACTGCCAAGCGATGTACCAGCTACAGCTCCCATTTCGAGGCGACCGTAGATATGGACAGAAAAGATTATCATGTTGAGCAGATCATTACCGTGGTTGCCGATGGGGATGAACGCTTAGAGAGTGAACCTGACAGTGTTATTGCCCTCAGCGTTGCCCAAGAGGAGTATGGATCAGATATCGAGCTAGGAGACCAACTACGCAGTGACTTTATCCTCGAAGAGCATGGACGAACGGCTTCGCATAACCTTTTTAGAGAGTTACAGTACCACATCCAACGACGTGTCGAGCAGGATCTCTTTGAGAAGTACAAAGAGAAAGTTGGCACCGTTATGATCGGAACGGTGAACCGAATTGATGACAAGGAGAACACCTTTATTGAGATTGGTGAACTCAAAGGAATCTTAAGCCAACGAAATCGTATCAAAGGTGAAAAATTCAGAATAGGTGATACGGTCAAAGCACTCTTAAGATATGTAAGCATAGATCCTGAGTATGGCATGTTCTTGGAGTTGACCCGAACCTCTCCGAAGTTTTTGGAGAAACTGATGCGAAAAGAGGTGCCTGAGATTGCCGATGAGACCGTAGAGATCGTCGCCTCTGCCAGAATCCCTGGTCAACGTGCCAAAATTGCCCTCAAAACCGATTTCCCCAATATCGACCCCATTGGGGCTGCTGTCGGGGTCAAAGGGGTACGGATCAATGCGGTGAGCGATGAACTCTCAGGAGAAAATATCGACTGTGTGGACTACTCTCCCATTCCTGAGGTCTTCATTACCCGAGCCTTATCACCAGCCATCGTACAGAGTCTCAAAATCACCGATCCCAAAAACAAAAAAGCCTTGGTCAACATCACCAGTGACCAAAAAGCCAAAGCGATTGGGAAGAGTGGTATCAACATTCGTCTGGCCTCCATGCTCACAGGCTACACCATCGAACTCAATGAGATCGAAGGGATCAGCGAGCGAAAAAGCGACAGCAACAACTACCAAGAGCCTGAAAAAACCACCAATACCGATGCCTTGGCGGATCTGTTTAAATAAAAAATTCTACACACATAAGAGCAAGCAAAGCACGTTTGCTCTTAAATATTTACAAAAACTCATTTTCTTCTCATCTCTTTTCATTATAATACTCCATAGATATAAACTTGGTGATGAAGGATGGTTATGGATATCAAACTGTTAAGTGATATTGTGGACTATGGTGTTTTGGGGCTGTTGGGGTTTATGAGTTTTTTGACGCTCTTTTTTTGGATTGAACGACTGCTCTTTTATCGGGGAGTGCGTGTCGAAGAGTATCGTACCCAAGAGGCATTGGAATTGTCACTGACCAACAACCTCTCCATTATCTCTAGTTTTGGAGCAAATGCCCCTTATATTGGACTGCTTGGGACGGTACTTGGGATTATTATCACCTTCTATACCTTGGGTCAAACAGGGGAGATGGATGTCAAAAACATCATGACCTCGCTCGCCCTTGCCCTCAAAGCCACTGCCATGGGATTGGTTGTGGCGATTCCTGCGATCTTTTTCTATAACCATCTTAACCGAAAGGTGGAGGTGCTGCTAACCAAGTGGGTCATCTACCAAAAGGAGCGATAGGTGCGTCGCCAACAGAAATTTGACTCAATCAATGTCGTTCCTTTTATTGATATTATGCTGGTGCTACTGGTCATTGTCCTGACCACGGCTTCTTTTATCCAAACAGGGGTTATTAAGCTGGATCTACCCACCTCTGGCTCAGAGGTCAAAGAGAAGAGTGAAAAAGAGCTTAAGATATCCATCAAAAGCAGTGGTGAAATCTTTTTTGATAAAACCAAGATCAACAAAGAGGAGGTTGAAAAAGAGCTGCTCAAACATGCCAAGAAGACCCCCATTCATCTCTATTGTGACAAAGAGGCACAGTTTGAGAAGTTTGTCTTTCTGCTTGATATTCTCAAACGAAACAGCTATGAGAATTTAGGAATTATTACCAAGAATGACTAAGTTTCGCTACCCCACTTCACTGATACTTAGCTCCCTGCTCTATGGGGGAGTTGTTTTGGGTTTTGCACTGCTCTTGCATGAGCGACCCTTAAGCCAAAAACATCAAGAGTCCGTGATCAAGGTAGCCATCATCACGCCTGCACCACAATCTGTGCCTCCCAAACCCATGCCCAAAAAGATTGAGCCAATCCTTCCCCCTCAACCACCCATTAAAAAAGAGGAACCAAAGCCCAAACCCAAACCAAAGCCTAAGCCAAAAAAAATTATCAAAAAGAGCAAACCAAAGCCTAAGCCTAAAAAAATTGTTAAAAAACATAAGCCCAAACCCGTCATCAAAAAGAGACCCATCATCAAAAAAACACCCCCAGAGCCTGTGGTAGAAGAAGAGGTCATCTTCACCTCTAGCCCCATCGTCCCTCCTCCTACCCCAAGCACTCCCAAAGCTGTGGTAATGACAAAACATCAAGCCAAAGCACCCAAAACCGTAGCCCCCAAAGAGGATCTCTCTGCCATCAAACGTGCATTTTTAAAAGGGGTACGAGGAGAGATCTATGCCAACAAACGCTACCCCAGCGTTGCCAAACGACGACATCTCCAAGGCGTTGTGCATGTGGTTTTTACCATTTTAGCCAATGGAGAGATCAGCAATATCCACACCAGTGGAGCGTCCCGTCTGCTACAAAAAGCAGCCCGTAAATCAATCCTCAAAAGCGCTCCCGTCTCGATCCCCTCCAAGCTCTTGGGACAATTTCCCCTGCAAAATGTGAGCATTAATATCGATTTTAAACTTCAATAGCTATAATTCTCCAAAATTTCCACCAAAGGATCTACTATTATGTCAACCTATATATTGGGGCATACCACCCCTGACTCTGACTCCATCGTCGGAGCCATCTCACTGTCGTATCTCAAAAATCAATTGGGAGAGAAGTGTATTCCTGCTAGACAAGGGGAGATCAACCCTGAGACAGCATTTATCTTGGAGAAGTTTGGATATGAGAAACCTCTACTCAAAACCGAGTATGCAGGAGAGTCGGTCTACCTGATTGATTTTATGGAGCGATCTCAAAGCCCCAAAGATATTGATGAGGCGACCATTTTGGGGATTGTCGATCACCACAAACTGGGTGATCTAAAAACCGATGCACCGTTGGAGATGTGGGTACGTCCTGTGGGGTGTTCCAATACCATTGTCAAGCAGATGTTTGATTATTATGGGATTGATATTCCCCCCTCACTAGCAGGGATGATGATGTGTGCTATCCTGAGCGATACGGTCATCTTCAAATCCCCTACCTGTACCAAAGAGGACACCAAAGCCTGTAAAGAACTCGCCAAAATTGCAGGAATCGAAGATTACAAAGCCCTTGGTATGGAGATGTTTGTTGTCAAATCCAATGTCCTCTCAGCTACGCCTAGAGAGCTGGTACTTCGAGACTTCAAAGACTTCAATATGGGGGGCAATACCATTGGGGTAGGACAGCTCGAAGTGGTGGATCTTTCTGTTTTTGACGGGATGAAACAGGATCTTTTTGAGGCGATGGAGCAACTCAAAAGCGAGGGCGATCGCCATACGGTACTGCTCCTACTCACCGATATCATGCAGGAGGGTTCTCAACTGCTTGTGGTGAGTGAGGAACCCAACAAAATTGAAAATGCTTTTGAGATTACACTGGAGAATCAGCAAGTTTGGTTGCCCAAAGTGATGAGTCGTAAAAAACAGATTATTCCCTTTTTGGAGAAGCAATTTTAATATAACTCTTTTCATAGTATAATCCTCTTTACTAAAATAAAAGGTATATTATGAAAGATCACTATTTTCTCTCACAGCCCCATCAACCCTTTTTTGTCTTGGGGTTTGTCAATGCCCTGCTCTCTATGTTTATCTTTATGTTGCTCTTCAAAGGCATTTTGATCAGTGAGATTTTACCAAGGGACTATCATGCCTATTCACTGCTATACCTGATGTTTACCCCTGCCTTTTTGGCGTTTATCTTTACCACCTATCCCCGTTTCTCCGCTACCCCCCCAATTGAGAAAGTTGTCTATCTAACCATTCTAACCCCCTTTGTGGTAGGGAGTCTTTTGGTCTTGCTGGGCATCACCCTCTTCTCTACGCTAATGAGTATGGGCATGGTCATTACTCTGATTGGGCATCTTTTGGCCGTCAATATTCTGCGTAAAATCTACAATGCCACGACCATGAGTGACAAACATGATCTCTTTTGGATCTTGATCGCCATGGCATTGGGAGGACTATCGCATCTGCTCTTTGTGATCGGGTATCTTTGGGCGATTCCTGGTCTTATTGGCTTTGCCATCCAAGTGGGGGTCTATCTCTATCTCTTTTTGCTGGCATTCTCTGTGGCACAACGGATGGTGCCTTTTTTCTCCCACTGCACGGTAGAGCGTGATCCCAACCTGCTCAAAACCATGGCGATCCTCTTGGCTGGACGTGTGGTGTTGGAGACAATTCATCCTCACCTCTCGTTTATCGCTGATTTTGCCTTGATGTACCTTGTTGGCTTGCATTTGATCTCATGGAACCTCCCTTTTCCTAATCCTAATCCCCTGCTTTGGATTTTGCATTTGGCACTCTTTTGGGTTCCCATTGGATTTGGGATTGCAGGACTGAGCAATGTCATTGCGATCTTTACACAGAGCAACATGCTCTTTTTGGACATTCACCTTTTGGTTTTGGGCTTTGTCTTTACAATACTGATTGGTTTTGGAACACGGGTTACCTTGGGACATTCGGGCAATGCCATGGTCGCTGATCGCTGGACAACCATTCTCTTTTACTGGACACAGGTGGTGGTAATCAGTCGGATGATGACCTCCGTGATCACGGCATTGGGCTGGAACTTTCTCTTTTGGTTTGACATCACCATCACGGTTTGGATGGTGCTGTTCGGCATCTGGGCGAGTCGTTTTTTTGGGGTACTTATCTTTGGCAAAAAATTAAAAGGTTAAGGTCTCTCATATGACTTGGCATTGCTAAACATCGCTATGTCATTGATGAACCCATGATGTAGCACCCTAAAACTTTGAACCAAAAGCAGTTGGTTCTCAGGTTCAAAATCATAAATATCCTCTTGCAAATCGCGTGTTACTGTTTGCCAAAGTCCCATCTCATTCATCGGATCATCCCCTGCCCACACGGATCCAATGGTACGATCATCGCCTAGACCATGATGAATGGTTCGATTATCCTCACTGAGTCCCAAATCGGTTAACCCTAAGGTATAAAGCAACTCTCGCTTCCCGTAAGTCGTCTCTACCGTAACAGAAAACTCAAACGCTTGGGGATCAACTATCTCACCCCGCTCATCAGGATCATCACTTAAAATACGAGGTGCCTCCCCAAAGCCTTGAAATGACCACTGTAAAATATGATCGTGAGGATTGTCCAAAGAGAGTTGATACGCCTCCTCAACCTCCGTTTGTATCCCCAAATAAGAAGTTTTAGAGGGATTATAGAGAATAATATCATCCATCATCGTCCCTTCCCCTCCATTATGGATCAATCCATTCACGGCTAGAAGTTCATTATTGGGTTCAGCATCATGCAGATCAGCTACCAAATCTCGGGTAATGGTTCTCCATCTTCCATCCGTAATTGATGTCCCCAATCCATGATGAATCCCACCAATAAATCCATGTTTTAATCCTCTCGTAGCAATATCCGTACGATAAAAAAGTGTCCGTAGCCCCTCTGTGGTCTCAATAGGGATATAAATGGTCTCAGGCAATTCCGTATTGATACGAAAAGAGAGGGTACGATTTTCAGTGTCTGTCCATGCATGCTCTCCACTTTTTGCCCCAATCATATAAGAACCTCCCACCAAAAACTTAATCACACGACTCTGACTTGACGCATCAAAGATATTCACTATATCCTCTGGACTGCCTGTACGAACCGTCCATTTCTCGGTAGTAATCTCTTCTGCATCTTCATAATTGTGTAAAGTAGAAGAAGAGATATTGGTTTCGCTCTGTTTGGTGGTATCAGTACTGCCACATGCTGTAAAAATAAGGATTATAAAAAAAATAATAAACTGTTTCACAATAAACTCCATAAATATAAATATGGGTGTAGTATATCTTAAAATAACTTTAATTATTTAATGTGATTTAAAAAGAAAAGAATGGTACACTCAGAGAGATTCGAACTCCCGACCGCTGGTACCGCAAACCAGTGCTCTATCCAGCTGAGCTATGAGTGCATCACTGTTGAAAGGCTGAAATTATAGCCTATTTATTCTTGAATTTCAAGAGAAATATTAGGATTTTTCTCTTTTTTCTTTAAGTTTATGGAATTTAACAACCATTTCAATCTTGGCACGGCTTACATCCAGTGCTTTTTCGATATACATGGGGTCTTTACCCTCCTGATACATCATAATAATCTGATCTTTGATCTCATCATTGGATAAGGTAGGAGCCATCTTGGCAAGTTTCTCTTCGAGTTCATAGACATGACGCTCCAACCGATCGAGTTTATCCGATTGACGATCGTATTTGTTCTCTTTTTCACTGTTTTTAGCACGCTCCAATACGGTATAAAAGAGCAGACCAATCACCCCCACAAAGGAGAAGAGATTAAAAATATATAAAAGTTGCATGTCCATATTAGAGTACCTCAATCATAATTAATATAAAAAACATAATGCCCAAATAACCATTGACCGTAAAAAATGCTTTGTCTATTTTGGTGAAATCTTTGTTGACCAAATAGTGTTCATAGGTTAGCATAATGGCACTTAAGATTACTGCCAAGATTGCCCACAATCCCAATCCTGCTTTCACAATAAAAAGCGTCCATAACACAATGGTCATAAGATGAAACAGCTTGGCAATGTGCATGGTATTTTTTGCCCCAAATTGTGAAGGGATAGAGTGCAATCCATGCGCTTTATCAAACTCAATATCTTGCAATGAATAGAGCAGATCAAACCCTGCCACCCAAAAGAGTACCCCACCTGCTAGATAGAGTGACCAGCCCGTAATCTCTCCCAAGACAGCCACCACCCCTGCAATGGGAGCCAATCCCAAGGTCAATCCCAAAATCAGATGTGCCATCGAAGAGAAGCGTTTAAAGAGGGTATACGCCCCCAAGATCACCAAGATAGGAAACGCCAATTTAAATGCCAAATCATTGATAAAATACGCCACCACCACAAAGATCAAAGCATTCACCCCAATAAAGACCTGCATGGTGAGGTTACTCACCCGTCCATCTACCGAGGGGCGATTTTTGGTGCGTGGGTTAAGTGCATCAATATCCCGATCAAGATAACGGTTAACCCCCATGGCGAAGTTTCTAGCACTCACAGCGGCCAAAATCCCAAGAAAAAAGAGCTTCCAACCAAACCACCCCTTGGCAGCCACCAACATCGCAATAAAGATAAACGGCAGAGAGAAGATCGAGTGTTGAAACATTACCAACTCAGAGAGGTTGGCAAGTTTTGTTTTAAAACGGCTCATCATTATGGGTGAGGAATTCTAAGTTTGCTATTGAGCGACCACGCAATCACTGCCACAAACAGACCAATCACCCAAGGACTACTCACCACCCCATAAGCAAAAAGCAGATAAAGTACCCAAAGCAGAATCGCTCCCAAGGGGGTAGGAACCCCCTCAAAATATTTTGCCACCTCTCCCTCTTCGGATTTGAGGTTAAACTCAATCAACCGTCTAAGCCCTGCAATAATATACGCAATAAAGAGCAAGCCCAAGATCAACTCTTGCATACTTGAAGCCTCTTTGGTAATGGCATAATAGAGCAAAAATGAGGGCATCACCACAAAAGAGATAAAGTCAGCATAGCTGTCCACCTGAATCCCAAACTCCGTAGAGAGGTTAAACTTACGAGCCACTTTGCCATCAGCAATATCCAATGCCCCCGCAATCCACGCCAAAATAATCGCCGTAAAAAAATCCCCATGCACAATAAAATGAATCGCAATCAACCCCGCTGCGATGTTTCCAAAGGTAATCAGATTGGCAAGATTGAATCGGTTGTCTTTATCAAATAACATTCTCTTATCCTTTTTTATAAAGATGTTATTTTACCCTATTAGTTATTATGGTATTATTGTATATGGGGTCATTTCAATAACTAAGTGTCTTATTATTCTACAAGATTATAAACATCAATAGTAGTATTTATATCAACAGGATAACCATTGATTTCATCAGAAAAATCTGAACTATATCTTCCGTTATTTATAAATACTATATTTCCATTTGATAGTTCTCCTAAATAATGACCTTGCATTTCAGCACCATCTGGAGAATTAAAATCATCAGAGGATATTTCACTTGTATTTAAATCACAACCATTTTTCCAGGAATCATTAGATATGTTATATTGATAAGTATGATCTGCTACTAATGCACAAATTTTATTGCTATTATCAATTAATTTAGTTATAGAACCATTTGCGTAATGGGTTGAAGGAGCAGGAAAATCTGCTACTCTTTCTATAGAATAGTCTTGAGGATCAAATATCTCTACTCTTCTTGTAGCACTATCAGGTTCAGTTGAGGCGGTACCATCCCATCCACCAATAAGTATAATTTTACCATCAGATAGTTTGTGTGCAAAGACTCTTGATCTTGGCATAGTAAGAGTTGTATCAAGTATGTGCAATTCTTTAGTTACTTTATCAAACTTCATAATCTTATCCTGTCCATAAAGACCATTGTTAAAACCAAACCAATAGATATTACCATCATTATCCTCAGCACTTCCCTGACCATCTGTATAAAAAGAAGTTGTATTTAATCCTGTATCATCAGTAATATCAGCTACTGAAGTTATTTTTTGAACACTGTTTGTTGTAAAATCTGCAATCTCTATGCTATTAACATATTGAAAACCACCTGAAATCAAATATTTATCTTGATCAAGTTTATGAATAACAGTAGTTGGATTTCCTCTACCACCAGTACCTTTATCTCCACCATCATAGGTATGTCCTGTTGTTGCATTCATCTCTAAAGTGGATTTGGAACCATCTATCATATTCCATTTGATAACCTTGTTACTGAAAAGTGGAGAACCGTCATGTGTTGCTCCTGCTGTACGACCGTTTTCTCCTCCTGCTAAGATTAAATTATCACCATCTAGTAAAATATTTTCATAGCTCCAACTATAAACTGTTGGAATTGAATATGAATGAATCAGTTGAAGATAATTTTGGGTATCTTCTTGATACAAATCATCACTATATAAATCATCACTACTCTCTTCATGCTGTTGATAATTGGAACTGTTAGAACTATCAGAACCACCTCCACCACAACCATTAAAAACAAAAGCTAAGCAGATAACCGAAATAAAAAAAAGCTTGTTACTCATAAAGACCTCCCGTATTAAGAATTACTTATTTCAAACTCTATAATTCTATCAAAAATTAACTAATACTTTATTTCATCAATTATTCGATGCCTCTTTTAAAGCAAATTTTGAAATACTCTTCCACCATACATCTACTTCAAAAATAGTATTAAGAGGTTAAAGCTAAATATTGATACTATCCACAAACATAAAACTTTATCTCATAATCTTGGAGAGTAATAACTATGCCCTCATTTAACCAACTCGCCCTCATTGGACCCACTGCCTCAGGCAAAACAGCCCTTGCCATTGCGTATGCCAAACAGCATCACTGCAATATCCTCTCGTTGGATTCACTTGCCATTTACAAAAAGATTGATATCGTCTCTGCCAAACCTAGCTTAGAGGAGCGGGAGGGGGTTAAACACTTTGGGATTGATCTGCTCTACCCCAATGAACCCTTTGATGTGACCACCTTTATACGTTGTTATGAGGAGGCGAGAAGTACCTCTATCCAAGAGCAAAAAGGGCTGGTCATTGTGGGGGGAACAAGCTTCTATCTCAAAAGCCTACTAGAGGGGATTAGCCCGATGCCTCCGATATCCAAAGCTACCCAAGAGCGTACCCAAGCCACCCTCCAAGAGGGGCATGCCACTCTCCTTGCCATTGATCCTGAATATATGCAACATATTAAGCCTACGGATCGTTATCGTATTGAGAAGATGCTCAATCTCTACTATGAGACAGGATTATCCCCTACAGACTATTTTTGCCAAAATCCTCCTCTTCCTACCATTGCTGATCCTCTGCCCATTTATGAGATTCTGGTGGATCGGGAGGTGTTACGAGAGCGTATACGACAGCGTACGCATAAGATGATCCAACGAGGACTCATCAATGAGATTTTTTATCTTGAAAAAACCTATACCAAAGCCCCCAACTGCATGAAAGCCATTGGTATTCGTGAAACCTTGGATTATTTTGATGGGGTCTATAGCAAAGAGGAACTCATAGAGAAGATCATTATCAACACCGCACGATTGGCAAAACGACAACGCACCTTTAATGCTTCTCAATTTAAAGAAAAAACAAGCCTTGTTCTTCCTGAACTCCAAAAGCTACTCTTGGGATAGATTTTGTTTGAAAACCAAACTTCCCAAAGTTGCCCCCACGGCATTGGCAACCACTTCACACTTGACCTTAAAGAGATGATAAATACGTTGATCCCCTACTCCCTCTAAACACTCATAGTTGCCCATCCCTTTGGCTAAGATCAGATCCATCTCTTGATAGAGTTTCATAAACACATCACTGGCATGCTCATAGGCTAAGCCTGGGGTATCTACGCCTGAGTCCACTATCATGGCAACTTCATCCATGCCTATGGCTTGGGCTTCTTTGAGGGTGACATCATTGATAATGGGCATGCCCCGTACGGCATAGTAGAGTTTGAGATGGGGATAATATTTGGCAATCTCTTGAAGTAAAACTTTATCAAAAAGATGCTCTCCCACATTGTCTCCAATGATCATAAAGGTTTGAGCATTGGCAAGTCTATCCCAAAAAATATCTTCATCATCCAAAGCAAAATCACTGCCAAAGACCGTAGCAAACTCCTCCTCCAAATCGAAGTGATTGGGGGTAGCAAAATCAATAACATTCCCCGCTACAGCTGCCTTGATGGCTGCTCTGAGGCGATTGTCTGATTGATCAAGGATTTGGGTGACCAAGGGCAAAAGTTTTTGGGCTTCTTCTATGGATTGTGCTTTGAGTACTTCATAAATATCCTCTACACCCAACAGTTGACTGAGCTTGGGATAGAGATCAGCAGCAGCCACAGGAGGGGAGACCTCCCCATAACTTGCAATGGAGCATAGTGCTTCACGCACAAGTTCTTGAGATCTCTCTTCGTTGAGTTGAAGATGCTTACTCACACGCAATGATTGGTTCAGCAGACATGCCAAACAGTCTGATTTTATATTCATTTTTATCCTTATTTATATAGCAAAAAACATAATAGTTAAAGCTCTATTAAAGCAAGATTAGAGTTCCCTTTGAATTGCATCATTATCTCTATATTTTAAGTTAATATACTATATATTTAAATTTATAAATTTTTAATATAAGGAATATCCCATGTCTAACCTTCGCCAGCGATCAACTTTTTTTGTTCCTCTATTCTCCATCCTTCTATGGGGAGGGTGTTCTGCTCACCAAACAGAACAACAAATGACAAGTACCACAACGACCAACGATACCCATCTCTATAACAGTGAGTATGGGCTGGTTTCCGATCCTCAGACCGATGCCATTATCCATCAAGAAATTTTGGCTCAAAACAGTCCAACCGAGGTTGTCTATGAACTTGATGATCCCAACTATACCACCGAACTCAAACGAGATCCCGATGCTTTTTTGGCAGAAGAGTGGGTTCAACCTGCCCCCAAAATTACCTATAAATATGATGATGATCCAAAATTTTACACGGAAGAAGAACTTCCAGAAAACAAATTAAAACTGGGTGATGTGGTTGTAAAAATTCCTCAGGGAGCAGATCAAGCGACGCTCCTTGAGGGGATAGAGAGAGCCTCTACCCCACAGAGTGGATATTAATATCCACTCACTTTCACCATCTCGGTGATGTACTCTAAAAGAGGATCCACATAGAACATTGAACCCACCGTAATGAATACGGTTAGACCAAGTACGGTCATCAATGGTTTAGAGACGTTATAATAGACGGTCTCTTCCAATGTATTTTCGGATGGTTCCTTGAGGAACATATAGACAATCAACTTCAAGTAGTAGAATGCTGAGATTGCTGAGTTAACCCCCATGACAATCGCCAACCAAATCATTCCCACATCAACCGCTGCTGACATGATATAGATTTTACCCCAAAAGACTGAGAAGGGTGGAACACCAGCCAGTGAGAGCATAAAGAGTGCCATAACCACCGCACCCATGGGCATAATACCAATCATTCCTGAGAACTTCTCATAAGGATGGTCATATCGTGCATGGTGAACTCTATGCTTGTGACGGCTGACCCATAACATGGCAAAGGCTCCTAGGTTGGTAAACATAAAGAGACCATAATAGAGGAAAATTGCTGAGTTTGATTTGGTGGTCGCTATCGCAATCGCTGCCATCACAAAACCAGCATGAGAGATCGAAGAGTATGCCAACATACGCTTCACATCCTCTTGTACCAGTGCCATAATGTTTGCTAAGGTCATGGTAATAACTGCCAAGGTCAAAATCGCATTCTCAACCCATGTAACATTGAGATGGATAAACATCTCAAAGATTCTCATGGAGACCACAAAGGCTGCCACTTTAGGCACAATAGACATGTATCCTGCTAACGGTGCCGAAGCTCCCTCATAGACATCAGGTGCCCAAGTATGGAACGGAAAGAGCGAAAGCTTAAAGGCAAAGGATGCCAACAGAAACGCTGCACCACCGATAATCAATGCCAGCATTCCTGTCTCTCCCATTCGAGATTGAACCGCATCAGCAATCTGATACAACTCTAAGCTTCCAGAGACTCCATAAAGAATCGCTGCCCCCATAGAGAAAAATGCCGCTGCCAAGGCTCCCATGGTAAAGTACTTCACCGCTGCCTCAAATGAGTTGTGTCGGTTATGTAGAGCAATCAGAGTATAGAGCGAAAGAGATGATGTCTCAAGACCAATAAAGATCAAGATCAAGTTATCACTGCTTACCATAAATTGCAATCCTGCCAACATAAACAAGAAGAGTGCAAAGAACTCTGGGTAAGAGTACTCATGGAATCGCTTCGAGGTCAATGCCAAGGGAATAAAGAGCATTGATGCCACCAAGATAATCACTTGGGTAACAATGGCAATCCCATCAATGAGCATCACATCAAAGAAGCCCCGCTCATTGACATTCAGACTTAGGGTTACCCCAAGGTCAATCAAAATAATCAAAACGGTCAACATAACATAGAGAGACTTATGCAAGTTCTCTTTGATCAAATCAATCGTCAAAATAACAAGACCACCAGCAATAGCGATTAGCATCGGTGCTAGTGTCATTAGGTTTAGTGCCTCTAAACTAATTTTTACTGGCTCTAACATTACTCTTCCTCCTTAGCACTTTTGCTTACGATAATCACATCTTTGGCTTCTTGGGTTTGTGCTTTGCTTTCCATAAAACTTACCAACTCTTTGACTGAGTTATCAATGGGTTCTAATACAGGCTTGGGATAAACACCCAACCAAACAACAATGGCTACCAATGGCAACAAGGCTGTTAACTCTCTGGCATCCAAATCTTTTAATCCCAACATTTTCTTATTGGTCACAGGACCAAAGAATGATTTTTTGAAGAGATTTAACATATAGACTGAACCAATAATAATGGTGGTTCCCGCAAGAATGGCTCCAATGGCTGAGACTTTATAGAATCCAAGTAATACCAAGAATTCACCAACGAATCCAATGGTCAACGGCAGACCAACAGAAGCCATCAACATCACCCCATAAATGGTCGCATAGACTGGCATAACAGATGCCAATCCACCAAAGTTATCCATAATTTTGGTTCCTGTTCGCTCATAGATCACACCAACAAGGAGGAACAAGGCTCCTGAAACAATCCCATGAGAGAGCATCAAGAAGACCGAACCGCCAATACCCTCAGGATTCATGGCAAAGACACCAATCATAATAATACCCATGTGTGATACCGAAGAGTAGGCAATGACTTGCTTCATGTCTTTTTGGGCAAAGGCTACCATGGCGGTATAGACCACCATAATCAGTGAGAGTGCCATAATAAACGGAATCATCTGCACTGACGCATCAGGGAACAGGGGCAGTGAGAATCGCACAAACCCATAGGTTCCCATCTTTAAGAGTACCGCAGCAAGAATTACCGAACCAATGGTTGGTGCTTGTCCGTGAGCGTGAGGTAACCATGTATGGAATGGGAACATCGGTACTTTGATGGCAAACCCAGCAAAGAGCGAGAGGAACAACCAGAACTGCATGTCCACAGGCAATACCAACTGATACCAATCCAAAAGGTTAAACGACCATACACCACTGGCTTGCTGATAGAAGTATGCCATCGCAAGGAGTCCAACCAACATCACCAATGATCCAGCAAAGGTATAGAGGAAAAACTTAACCGCTGCGTAGACTCTGGTGGGTCCTCCCCATGCCCCAATGATATAGAGCATAGGAACCAATGAAAGCTCCCAGAAGAGGTAGAACAAAATAGCATCCAAGGAGAGGAATACCCCTACCATGGTCATCTCTAGGAAAAGCAAAGAGACAATCATGTTTTTCATGTTGTCAATTTTCTCTTCATTAAGTGAGATAATCCCGATCAGTGTCATCATGGTTGACATGAGAACAATGAAAAGAGAGATACCATCGACCCCTAAGTTATAGGAGATACCAAACTGTGAAATAATCGGCGTAAACTCCGTAAACTGCATACCAGGGTTTGATCCATCGTATGCCATCCATAACCAGATAGAGAGTAAAAACTCTACGGCTGCCACTGCAATACCGTACGCTTTGGCACTCTTCTTATCCACCACAAATCCCAAAACACCTGCCAGTGCTGGGAACAATATTAATACACTTAATATATGACTCATAACCTCTCCTTAACCTACGACAACAGCAACGGCTGCAGCCAATACTAATAACAGTGTACCAACACCCATCCAATTGAGGTATGATGAGAGGTTACCATCTTGCATGCCTCTTGAAACATCCCCAGCTTTGTAAATAATCTTAGCAATCATATCTACGCTACCATCAACCACCGCTTTATCAATCTCCCAGAATTTTGCCGAAGCAATGGTATAGGGTTGAACAATGTACTGATCATAAAAATGAGGTACATAGTATTGATTTGCTACCAATTTATAGAAGAATGATTGCTCAAATGCTTCATCTCTCTTCCACGCTTTAGACCCTTTACCTGCATACTTCTTATAAGCAAGAACGATACCTGTTAGGGCTAAAGCAATCACCAATGATCCAAGCAACCATGCCCAATGGTGGGTGGTATGACTCATCTCATAATCGGGTAAGGCTTTGGTAATAAACTCATGATAATCTTCCATAAACCAACCAAATGAAATTGCCAAAATTGCCAATGGTGCCATCGCAACCAATACATATTTGTACATATCATGGGGGTGGAATCCAAGGGCTTTGTAACGCTCTTCACCATGGAAAGTAAAGAAGACTTGTCTAAAGCTATAGAATGCTGTCATTCCCGCAGTGATCACCAAAATTGCCCAAATAACATAAGTTCCTTCATTAAACGCGGTCTCAATAATTGCATCTTTGGAGTAGAATCCTGCAAAGAAAGGCAGACCTGCCAACGCAATTGATGCGATACCCATATAGATATAGGATCCCATCATAACCTTTTTGAGTCCCCCCATCTTGAAGATGTCCAGCTCATCATCCATCGCGTGCATGACGTTACCCGCTCCAAGGAAGAGTAAGGCTTTGAAGAACGCATGAGCGGCAAGGTGGAAGAGGGCAATCCAGTACGCTCCCAAACCAGCTGCGGCAAACATGTATCCCAACTGTGAAAGGGTTGAGAGAGCAACAATACGCTTAATATCTCTCGCACTCAGTGCCATAGAGGCCGCATAGAATGCCACAAATGCACCCAACGAAGCGATAAAGATGGATACCCCTTGCACCGCTTCTAATGAATAGAGCGGATTGGCCCGAATCACCAAGAAAACCCCAGCGGTTACCATGGTCGCTGCGTGAATCAGTGCCGATACGGGAGTAGGTCCCTCCATCGCATCAGTCAACCAAGTATGGAGTGGGAACTGTGCTGATTTACCCATGGCACCAATAAAGAGTGCAATGGCAATACTCACCAACAAGCCATCAGCCAAATGAGGCAGTGTTTCAAAGACCACATCATATTGAAGTGATCCCACATTCCAGTAGATCAAGAAGATTCCAACCAACATTCCAAGGTCAGCAATACGGTTCATAATAAACGCTTCATTGGCTGCCCATGAAGGAGAGATAGAAGGATTCTCTTCAAATGTTTTGTCCTCTTTGTGATACCAAAAACCAATCAATAACCATGAACAGACACCAACACCTTCCCAACCGATAAAGAGACCAGCGAAGTTATCACTCATCACCAAAATCATCATAGAGAAGACGAACGCTGATAAATAAGCAAAGAATCTATTGTATGATTTATCATGATCCATATACCCTGTAGAGTAGATATGTACAATGGTTGAGACCAAAGTAACCACCACCATCATGGTCACAGAGACTTCATCCACAAGGAAACCAAAGGGGATGTTAAGTTCCCCTGCTGAGATCCAATTCATCATGGTAACATGCACAGCCCCAAACTCAGCCACGTGCATTGCCAAGGTAACCGCAGCAATAAAGGCAATACCAATCAAGGTAGAGTTCACAATACCCACCAAATGTGTTTTAGGACTTCTTGCAAAAAAGAGTCCAGCAAACAGTGATCCAACAAAAGGAGCAAAGAGTGCTATGTATACTAAACTTTCCATTCTATTATCCTTTCATTGTTGCAATAACATCAAGATCAAGTGAACCATACTTCTTGTAAAGAACGATCAAAAGACCCAATCCAACAGCCACTTCTGAGGCCGCCACAGCGATAACGAAAAAGGCAAACATCTGACCAGAGAGATCGCCATAATAATTTCCAATAGCAGCAAAAGCAATGTTAACGGCATTCAACATCACCTCGGTTGCAAAGAATAACATTAGAAGATTTTTTCTTCTAAGTACTCCGATAAATCCTATACTAAACAGGATACCTGATAGTATAAGGTAGTGACTAATACCTATCATTTGCTCTCCTTTAAAATCTCATCATCTGCCTCATGAATAATCTCTTCAGTGGTAGTAAGTGAGTGATCCATCTTCTTACCTGCGAGAATAATTCCTGCGATCATGGCAACGAGTAACATCACCGCTGCCACTTCAAATGGCACCAAATACTTGGTAAAGAGTACCATCCCTACTGATTCAGCATTCCCAATACCATCCACGATGGGGTAAAGTGCTTCCACATTCTCTCCAATAATAGGGGCAGAGAACATCACCACAAAAACCATCGCCATTAATCCTCCCAATAAAAAGACCAAAGCAGGATTGCCGTGTTTCTCTTTGATATCTTTGGTGGCATCAAAGAACATCATGGCAAAGGCATAGAGTGCCATTACCGCACCCACATAGACAATCAACTGAACCACACCCAAGAAGTCTGCTCCCAAAAGGAAGAAGAATCCTGAAATCATTACCATCCCTGCTGCCAATGAGGTCATGGCATAGAGGACATTTTTACTCATCGCCGTAATCATAAACAATATCACAGTGGATATTGCAAAGATATAAAAGGCTATTACTTCATACATCATTCTCTCCTTTTTAGTACGCTAGAGGCGTAGGCTTGATGTTCTCATCAGCATTGGGGCTAACCGCACCAAAACCTTGATACTCTTGTTGAAGATTGAGTTTATCAATCGGGGTCAACATATCTTCAAAGAGTGAGAAACTTGCCCGTTGCTCAGAGGCTGTCTCATAACGTTGTCCATGCACAATGGCCAGTTCTGGACACACCTCAGCACAGTATCCACAGAAGATACAACGCCCAAAGTTAATGGTATACTCACTCACCTCTTTTCGTTGATTCTCATCGTATCGTGTATCCATGGTGATACAATTTGAGATACAGATCTTCTCACACAATCCACACCCAATACATCGGTAGTGACCACTCTCAAGCAGTCGCAACATCTCATGAATGGCACGGTATCGAGGAGAGATGGGTAACTTCTCAAAAGGGTATTGCGTGGTGTGCATTTTTCCTCCGACAAGGGCATTCATCATCTCTCGAAAGGTGACCCAAAGTCCCACAAACAATTCAGGTTTGAACGTCCTTGAGACCACCTGTTTAAACTGACACCACCCGCTCGTAGGCGTGTGGTCTAAGTCCAACATCTTATAATTTTGTGTTCCAACATTTCTGTTTTTAAACTTCTCTAAACTCATCTCTACTCCTTACTGCACAATCATCATCACAATACCTGTGATAACAACATTTACGACTGCCAATGGCATTAAGACTTTCCAACATAACCACATCAACTGATCTGGTCTTACATGTGGCCACGCAGCTCTTACCCATAACATAAAGAAGAACGAGAAGGCAATCTTACCAATAATCATCAACCAACCTGGGAAGATCCAGAAATCATTGTATCCACCAAGGAAAACAATAGAGGCAATCACCCCGATGGTAATCATGTTGGCATACTCACCGATAAAGAAGAGTCCCCATCGCATACCAGAATACTCAGTAACATACCCAGAGATAATCTCAGCTTCATGCTCCAATAGGTCAAACGGGGTTCGATTGGTCTCCGCAAATCCTGCGATTAAGAACAAAATAAACGCCACAGGTTGATAGACCACCAACCATGTCCCATCAGCTTGATAGTTGTTAAAATCTACAAATGAAAGTGACCCCACCATCATAATAGGAGCCAAGACAGATAAGCCTGTCACCACCTCATAGGAGAGGAACTGAATCGCTGTTCTGGCAGATCCGATGATCCCCCATTTGTTGGCTTGTGCCATACCCGCAAGAAGTGGTCCATAGAGACCCGCTGCCATCATCCCCAATACAAACAAGATACCAACATTGATATCTGAGGCGATAGAGGGGACATACACATCAATAAAAGGAATCGTAAAATCAGGGAAAACAGGTACTGCTGCTAAGGCAATAAACGCCGTTGCTGCGGTAATCACTGGTGCGATTGCAAAGATGATTTTGTTGGCATGTTGAGGGATAATATCCTCTTTGGTAAAGAGTTTAATCCCATCCGCTGCGAGCTGTAATAATCCATAGGGACCTACATGTTGTGGTCCATATCTTCTTTGCATAAATGCAAGTATTTTTCTTTCGATATACGTACCAAAACCTGCTATTGCTGCGATAACGGCCAAAATCAAAACGGCTTTGATAATAACCCCAGCAGCCGTCACTTCAGGTAACATTGTTGCTTCCATATCTACGCCTCCCTTATATTTACTGTTGTGTATCGTGATGCACCAAAGAGTTCATAAATAGCTTCTGAACTTTTGAAGTCAGGAATTGCAACAATGTCACCTTCCATTCTCTCATCAACCACCACCTCAAGTGTTAAGTTTCTATCATCAAACTCAACCACTACCTTAGAACCTAATGTCGCTGCTTTTGCTGGACTTGCATAGAGTGCAAATGCCTCAAAAATCTGATGTGCTTTGTCACTAAAGTCATTGAACTGTCGTTGAGGATTACATCGGTATGCAATCTCACCTTCAAGTACATTGGCTTCATCAAATGTCTCAACGGTTGGTTCTTCAACCTCTTTACTGCTCACCTCCAAAAGATACCCACGATGCTCTTTTCCATCGTTGGTATAACCATTGGGAAGATCATCAAAAGCGACAGATTTAAATCCTTTATCCACAGGAAGATGGGGTGTCCAATCAATGGTCTCTTTGGGTGCCCCCACAATCTCTCTCATGATATCATTGAGTTCATACCCATGATAATCCACCGCAGCATTGGTAGGGGTGACCCGTTTGTGCATGTTGGTCAATGTTCCCTCTTGCTGATTCATTGCTGGCATATCAAGATCACCATCACCCAATGCCGAGAGTCTAAAGTCACCAGGTTCATTGTACCCAACGGTAAATCCAGTGGCTTCGTCATCAAGATCACAAATCAATGCGACTCCTAATGAGTTGGTTTTAGGTGGGATCATTGCTACTTTGACCTCCGAAGAGGCTTCAAGCACAGCAATCAGTTTGGCAATATTCTCAGCTTTTTCATGGAAATAGAGATCCTCACCAATCATCAATGAGAAGGATGTTTTTTTCTTCATCATCTTATCAAATGACTTCTCAAACGCAGCAGCATCTTTACCTATCAGTTCAAGTAACTTCTCTCTGTCCAACTGATCTTTAACCGAACTGGGAAGCTTATCTTTATCAGCAAACAGCTCAATAATCAACAGCAGTGCTGCCTCTTCATGTCCAACTTTATGCGTAAAGGTCTCTACACTCTTACCAAAGGTGGGTACCAAGGTATCCCCTACAGGGTGGAAATAGAAGCCTGCCCCTTTGTTCATCTTCTGAACATTGTTAAAGGCGTATCGTGCATTGGGATTATCATTTCGCAACGATGTTCCCACACTCATGACAAAATCAGTCGCCATCACCTCTTTGAAATCGGTGGTATAGAGAGAGTTTCCAGAGGCTTGCTTATAGAAATTCAAGAAGATTTGGAAGGCTCTGGCTTCACGGTTGATCAGCTTGACCCCTTTTTTCTCTTTAAGCACTTGAAGCATCAATGCCTCTTCATTGGTGATCACTGAGTTAAAGTGAATCACCTCAGCTTTGTTCACGGCTTCAACGGCTTTGGCAAAGGCTGCTTCATCTTTGGTTGCCACCTCATTTTCAAAGTCATACCCAAATCGCCCTGCCCCACAGAGTGAGACATAGTTCCACTCATTGGTCACACGGAAGATCTTCTCCGTGCGATCTGCAATCGAAGCGGGTTTGGTCTCATAGTAGATTTGACATCCACTACTACAATGCGCACACGTTGCGGGGATCTTTTTGAGATCCCATGCGTTGGTGGTGTATTGGAAATCTCGACTCACCAATGCCCCCACAGGACAGACAGCTGTACACTCACCACAATCAGAACAGTTGGTGTGTTCAGTACCATTGCTTGGGGCAATAATAGATTTTTGAAGTTTGTTCCACATCGCATAGGCATCTTTGGGCATATTGCCTTTAAGATTTTTATCCAGTGCTGCTCCACCTCGTTTGGTTGTCTTAATCGCAGCATCACCAATCATGTCTTTACAGACGGTGGTACATCGCTCACAGACAATACAAAGACCCGCATCATAATGAAGAACTGAACTCCAATCTTTGGTCTCTCGTTTGGTATCAGGGATCGCATAACTCTGAGAGTCTACGCCCAATTCAAGTGTATAGTTTTGTAACTCACACTCACCACTCTGATCGCACACACCACACTGCAAGGGGTGATTGACATCGTACACTTCCATAATCGCTCGACGCTCTTCTAGGATATTGGGTGTATCAATGGTAATCTCCATCCCCTCTTTGACTTTGGCATTACACGCATAAACCTGCTTTCCATCAGCCTCAACCAGACAGATACGACACGCCAGTGTCGGTGAACATCTCGTCAAGTAACAGATAGCAGGGATAAAAATATCGTTGGCACGGGCAGCATTGAGGATATATTCACCCTCTTTTGCTTGATACTCAACGCCATCAATTTTTATGCTAATCATATCTTCTACAGTTTGTAATTCGCTCATATTAGCTTCCTACTCTTTCTAATCTACTAAATCTATAAGAGGATATCAAAGCCGTACTTAATCCCCTATCAAATGTGGGGTTAAGTGCGATTGTTCCTTTCAAAGATGTATCAATTTTAAACACTCTTCTAAACGTTGTTGTACCTATATTGAACACCACCGTCTCACCGTCACTCAGCTTGGCCGCAGTAGCAAACTGTTGTGAACCCAAAAGTAACGCCTCTTGAGGCAAGTTTTTCGACTTACCTGTAAAGGCAGAGAAGTGTTCCTGAGGGTTACAGTTATAGACCACTGCCCCATCAATCCCTTCAATCTCTTGGGGTTCTTCAATCTGCTCTGTTATCGAACACGCCACAGACTCCAACAGATAACCTCGATGCTCTTTGCCTGTGGCATCATAATAATCAGGAAGATCATCAAAGTGAATGGATTTAAATCCTCTCTCCACAGGTAAAGCTTGGGTATAATCAATGGTATACTCAGCATCCAGTCCCAAACGATTGGCTATCTCATTGAGGGTGTACCCCCCATAAGGGAGTGCCACATTCAGAGGTACCACACGCTTGGTATAGGCTGTGAGTGTTCCCTCTTGCTGGTTCAGGGCAGGCATGTCCAAATCTCCATCTCCGAGTGATGAGAGGGTGAAGTCTCCTTTGATATTGTAACCAATGGTAGCACCCTCGACTTCATCATCGAGATCACAGATCATGGAGATACCCATCGCATTCCCCGCAGGTGGCACACAGATCACATTAAACCCTGCATACTTCTCAATCAGCGCAATATAACGCGCAATATTCTCTGCCTCAGGGTGGGCATAGAGATCAGCTCCCACCACCAGTGAGTAACCGACCTTTTTAATCAGGGATTTAGCCAAAGCCTCTAGCTCCTCTTCTCCCACATTGGACTCAGCGGAGAGGTTTCCAATGTCCAGATCACTCAGTACCTTTTGGATATTCTCAGGAAGTTCTACCCCCTTGAGCAGGGTATCAGCCAAGAGTGCGGCAACCCCCTCTTCACTCCCCGCCTCATACTTGATAAACTGGGTCACAATATTTTGAATATTGCCATCCTCAATGGGGTGCATGTACGCCACTCTGGCACGTTGCCACTTGCTTGCCATATTGATATGGTACTTCACAATGGGAGCATCATCATTGATACGGGTTCCCATCACAATAATCGCACGCGACTGGCTCAATTGCTCCAAGCTTCCATTGTAGAGCGACTCTCCTGTAATGGCGCTGTAGGCACGCATAAACTTCTGATAGGCTCTCGCCTCAGGAGAGATCAGCTTATAGCCTCGATGCTCTTTAAGCTTTTGGAAGATGAGTGCCTCTTCATTGCTGGTCTCATTGGCGATCAAAATCGTCCCCGCCCCTTCAAATGCGTCGATCGCATTCTCAAAGGCTTGACTATCTTTGCTGACCCCAGCATTGTCAAAGTCATACCCATAACGGCTGGCACTACACATGGTGCTAAACTCAGCGTTGTTGCTCATACGATAGACCTTGTCATGTTTGATCTCATAGATCACATCATGCCCTGCCCCACAGTGAGGACAGGCAGAAGGAATCTGTTTGAGTTCCCATGCGTTGGCAGTGTATTTAAAGTTGGTATCGACCAATGCCCCCACAGGACAGACCGCAGCCGCTTCCCCAAGGGTGGCGAAGTTTTGATCTTGTTTGACATTTTCAATGGTGGAGCTGTAGCCTCCAAATTTGACTTTGAGGGCTTCATCTCCTGTGATCTCGGTTGAGACACGCACACACTTCTCACACATGATACAAAGCGCAGGATCATACGAGACATGCCCCCAGTTCTGTACGGGACGATGCAGGTCTTTAGCGGTAAAGCTCTGCTGAGCTACCCCAAACTCCATCGTTTTGTTCTGTAGATCACACTCACCACTCTTATCACACACCCCACACTCTAAGGGGTGGTTGACATTATAGAGCTTCATAATGTTTTGACGCTCTTTGTAGAGGGCTT
>Ga0256828_1000524_pt1 | contig 25308 bp, 20 predicted proteins | sample CV88metaG_FD_185993 | JGI IMG/M metagenome (GOLD analysis project Ga0256828, IMG submission 185993) | Hydrothermal vent microbial communities from East Pacific Rise, Pacific Ocean - CV88 | ecosystem: Environmental > Aquatic > Marine > Hydrothermal vents | place: Pacific Ocean: East Pacific Rise...
TCTATATATTAGTCTATTTTTGTTGACTTTCTTTACTCTATAGCATACTTGCAAAAAATCCCCCTATACATAATATCACAATATAAATCTTCTACTAATACCCAGGCTTTTTACACTGGACATACCCATAAAGACTATGTTCAAAACAGTTATATAGCGTCCCCTGATAAGTCGCTTTGTAACCTGTAGCTACCAAACCTCCCTCGAAATTATCAATGGTAATATTGTCAACCGTTGTTCCAAAAAATTTGGCTGTTTTCTCTTTGAGAGAGGCTTTCTCTTGGGGAGAAGGGTTTCCTCCTACACATCCTGATAAAATTCCTGTTATGATGGCTAATGTAATGATGGTTGTTTTTGTCATAAAGTTTCCTTTTTGTTTTTTTCAGTGACCATTATAGTGCATCCGATTACCAAAAAATGTCCCAAATAACATAATTTATTTTTTTAAATCCAAAAAGAATAGTTTTAGGTATAAAATAACTTTTTTTTCTGTAATATAACAGCTAGATAAAATAGATAAGGGAAAAAATGAAACTAACAAAACTAATAATAACCATGGTCATACTAAGTAGTATGGCATTTGCCAACTTAGACGATGCTATTGATACCATGGGAAAAGAGCTACAGCAGAACCTCCTTAGTAAAAAGTCTAAAATGATAGCCATCATAGATTTTAATAATTTGGATGGAAGTGTCAATAACCTTGGACGAAATATCTCTGAAAAACTAGCCATTAAACTCTTTCGACTCAACAAAGATAATAACTATACCATTGTCGAGCGAGGACAACTCTCCAAGATTTTACAGGAGCTAAAACTATCTGCTTCGGGGCTTGTCGAGCCAAAGAGCATGAAAAAGATAGGAAAAATCTATGGGGTAGATACCATTATCTCAGGCTCTTTGACTGACCTTGGTAATGATATAGAGATTAAAGTCAAAGCCCTGTCGGTAGAGACAGGGGGAATGATGGGGGTATCGGAGAGTAAAATACCAAAGACCAATATGGTTAAAAATCTCTATACTCAAAATTTGGTTGAGGGACAGTATACTACTGTGGGAACTTCATCTAAAACAGCCAAGACCTCTTCTAACTCAAAAAAACCACAATATGAGTACAAAGATAAATATTTTCATATTACTCTCAAAAAAATCAAGAAAAAGAATAAAACCATCTCTATGGTGGTTACTTATCGCAATATATCAGATAAGAATATTGTAATTATTCTTCACACAAGGAACACTATATTGACTGATGAGAATGGAGCTGTATGGAAGAATACAGGTAGTTCATCTTTTTTAGGAGACCAAGCCACTGTTAATGTTGGTCAAAAAGTAATTACAAAAATGACATTTGAAACTCAAGGAGATGCGGATGGAACACTCTTTAATCTAAATGCAAAATATGAGTATTGGGGATTATCTCAAATAACCATGATTGTTAATGATATACCAATTCCATAAAATAGATGAATAGACTAACCCTCCAAATCCTAAAAGCATTCAGTGGCGACTCTCTACTTCTATCATACAATGGAGAGGATAAAGAGGAGCATCATATCCTCATAGATGGTGGTATGCCAAACACCTATACCAAATATATCAAAAAAGCTCTACGAAACATAGCGCAACTAGATGCCGTCTTTATTACTCATATCGACAAAGACCATATAGGAGGTATTCTGAAACTGCTTGATAGCTCTCAAAAAAACAAAGTACAAAATATCTTTTTTAATTCAGGTAAAATGATAAAAAAGAGTAACTCTACTATGATTAGTGAGTCTGATGGTATTGCCTTGGTTGATTTTATTAATGCTTCTAATAGTCTCAAGAGCAATAGAGAGGAGATAACCATAGAGTCTAAACCTTTGGTGTTTTTTGGGCTGAGTATCTCTTTTTTGTCTCCAAGTTATGAGGCTTTGGAGGTTTTTAATAGAGCGTTTAGTTTAGGAGAGGTCAAAGAGGAGGCACTAATAAGCCAAAGTATAGAGGAGAAAAAACGCTCTATAGATTTGGAACGACTACTCATAGAGCGACCATTTAGAGAGAAACGATTACAAGATGACCCTGAAAATGGGGTAAGTCTCTCTATGCTTATAGAGTATCAATCTAAAAAGATTCTACTTTTGGGTGATGCCAAAGACAAGGTAGTTATCGCTTCGCTCAAATCACTAGGCTACTCACCACAAAATAGGCTCAAAGTTGATTATCTAAAACTAGCTCATCATGGGAGCAAACACCATACAAGTGAGGAGTTTTTGAGCTTGGTAGAATGTAATCACTATATTATTAGTACCAATGGGAGGTATGGACACCCCAATATTGAGACCCTAGCAAGGGTATTGTGTCATAAGGGGCGAGATAGGCGTGAAAGAGTCTATTTTTATTATAACTATCCTAGAGAGGTTTATGAGGGGTCTCAGAGTTATCTGTTGAGTGAAGAAGAGAAGGGACGATATAACTGTGAAGTTTTTTATGATATTCAAGAGATCAGACTTCTTAATTCACAAAAGGTAACAACCTCGCCATCTCAGGCGAAGAGAAGTACTTGAGTTTAATTACAGCTCTCTATCTGCTCCATATCGGTAATAACATTACCCATATCATCTACCGATTCACCCAACACAATATTGCCCCCAACCAAAGAGATACGCATATTATCCATGCTGTTTACACTGCTCTCCAAAACGAGGGTATCTCCATCTACGATAATGGTATCGCCATAAGTGGTCTCTACCGTAACCCCATGTCGACTAGCACGCGTCTCAAAGGTACCATCACACCCAAAAATAATGGTATAACTGACCAACCCTGAACCCTCATAACGTATCTCATAACCCTCAAGGCTATTGGGATCAAAACCTTTCGTACTACTTATAGAATCCTCTGTTGAGCTAGTAGAAGCTGTAGAATCAACATAGTTGCTCGCATAACCTGATCCTTTCCATGATCCACTACAACCTAGATTATCAGACCATGCCCCTTCACCTTGATTATTGGCAATTACTCCATCATAACTAGCAAGACGGCTATTATTTTTGGCAAAGCCCCCATCTACTTGACCACTCTGCATATCATACGTTCCCTCAATCATAAGGGTATCTCCCCATCCTGTCTTGATGCTACCAGAGATGGTATGCTCTTCTATAATCATCTCTCCCTCTGCCCCTCTACAGCTTCCTCCTGAAGTTGGGTTAGCCACAATATGGTACTTGTGTATTGAGTTTAATATTTTGCCATCTGTGGTCACTGTAGTACTCTCATCGTCAGATGATCCCCCTCCTCCACAGCCAACCACAAGTATTGTTCCAAAAAATAGTATACTTCTATAGTAATCTTTCATCAGTTAATCCTTTTTAAGCCATTTTAACCAAAGGATCTACCAAAAAATGTCCCAAAAGAGCCATTTTCTATTTTTTTCTATTTGATATTATGTTTTTAGGTGATTCCCTTTATTCAGATACGCCTCTAAATCCTCGAGCATGGTATCCCTCAAAGAGACAGGAGAGAGAATCTCAACCTCTGGAATCCAACGCTTAATAAACGGGAGTACCTCTAAAGGTTGCGTATACTCTAGACTAAACTCTACACTACCATCTTCATGCTCAGATATAAATTTTTGGGATCGTAAATAGCGTTTCATATGGGGCTTGAAATACTTTGCAACATTGGGTGATGCCAAGAAAATCCCCACCTGAGGTACCACCCCATAAAGAGTCATGGAGTTTTGAATATTTTTAAGATAACTGTTGTATTTTTTCAGCTGGCTTATACGATAAGTCTCTTTACGAGCATATTCGACACGACGGATAAATGCCATCCGCAAAAGTAAAAATCCTTGATTCTCAGTAACACTTGCCACATACCAATTGTTCTCCATAAAAATCAACTTTAGTGCTCGGGTATTCTTGAGAATCTTGGGATGATTATACTCATAATGAATATCCCGATATTCACCATTTTTAATTGCCACCTTTAACATGTTGAAAATCTCTTTTCTTGTGGGATCTTGTAATTCATCAAAGGGAAGTCCCTGAAAAAGAAAAATATCCCGCTCTTTTTTAGAGATTCTCTCTAGACGATCATAGCTCTCTTGTGCAAGCTCATTAAGAAGATTCTGATCAGAAGTATGGATCAATTGAAGTAACCAAGAGATCTCTTCACTGTGATTTAAAAAAGAGTAAAATATTTCTGAACTACGCTCTAATCGATAACAGTTTGATCCTCCTTGTTTAATCTTAACAATATGGGGGTATCGCTTCTCTATATCTTGAAGATAACGGCGAAGATTTCGGGTATTGATACCTAGATTTTCAATCTGATCGACAATCATCCCCTGTTCATTAAGAATATCTCCATTCTTACAGATACTTCGCTTCTGTACAAAAAGTGCCATTAGATCAAAAATTTTATTAACTTTTTTTTCACTCATCTTAACCCTTTCTGTTAATTATAATCAAATGATCGACCAAAAAGTGTCCAAAACCCTTAACTTCATTACCTTCAAAAGAGGAAAAGCGAGGCTTTTTAGAAAAGCACTTTTTATTAAAATTTTTACTTATGATTTTAATAATAGAGACAAATAACTACCCAAAAAACAGGCAGAAAAACTAACTTTTCTTTAAAAATTCTTAATAGAGTTTATTGATTTTTTTCTTGGGTTTTTTTCAAATAATAGTATGATAAAATGGATAAATTAAGTCGTTTTTATCGTAGTATATTCCATAGCATCCATTAGAAAAAGGGGGGGATAGGTTATGAACAAGGTCATGATTATTGAGGATGATCTCAACTGCATCCAAGATCTCAAAGCAATACTTTCACTACCTGATTCTAAAATTGTTTCCATAACCAAAAGTGAATCTGCCTCGATTACCATGTATCAACGATTACGTCCCAATATTGTACTCATTGATATAATTCTTGATGGAAAACAATATGGTCTAAAGATAGCCAAACATCTCAAAGAGATCAATCCCAATGTTAAAATTATTTTTCTTACCCAATACTCTTCTAATGAGATGATTCAGCTCGCTGTTGAGCTCAAAGCGGATGGCTATATTATGAAGCCTATTCGAAAAGATGAGATAATTGCGACCATCAAACTAGCAACCATCAAAAAGGATCAAGTTCTCTCAACTACAGAACCCCTTATTCAACTCAAAGATGGATACAGTTTTAATGCTAAAAAATCTATCCTTATCTATGATCAACAAGAGGTACAACTAAGTAAACGTGAACGATCCCTGCTCCATCTACTCTGTCAAAACCTCAACCATTATGTCTCTTTGGAACAGATCACCTATCATGTCTGGGGAGAGAATCGCTCTATCTCTACCATCAGAAGCCTCATTCACCGCATCCGAAACAAACTGAAATCTAATATTATTCTCAACAGTAGTAGTTATGGATATCGTATCTTAACGTAAGAGTATACTCTACTTAAAAATCTAAGAAATTAACAGAGAGACTTATACCCAATACAGAGGGCTCTTTAAGCGTATCAAAACGTAAACCAAAATCTATATTTTTATAACGGTACTTCAGACCAAAACTCTCAAAACGACTCTCATAAGAGCATAAAAATGAGTGATGATCCCCAAACTCTTTTTCGATCTCGACATAGGGCATGGTCATAGAGTATAGATAATCAATTCCCACTAACCATGAAAAATCTTCTAAATAATGATGGCTAACTTCAACATGATAGCGTGGTGAGATTTTTTGAACAAAGGATTGAGTACTCTCTCGTCCTGAAATAGATGGATCATAATGAACATACTCCTCTTCATCGTACGATCGATTATCAGTCTCAATCGTAACCATACTATAGGGAAGATCATGCCAATAGACTCGACTCAATAGATCATTAATAATCAAAGCAATATCAAAATGATGCTCTTTATTGGTATAGGCTAATGCGAAGTCAGTACCATAGCCATAACCTGTTGCAGGATCAACATCAAGATCATAAAGATAATTATGGGTATAGTATGAAGAGATATCTCCTGAAGCATAATAGCTCTTTTGATTAGGGATCATTGCCTCTCCGCGGATAATTCCATCTTGCATATCTATTCCCTTTGAGAGTGAAAGAGCAATACCAAATTTAAGAGACATATCCACCTGATCGACCAAAGAGTATGCCAAAGAGAGTACAACCCCACTCTGCTCAATCCCTTCAATATCAAGATCTAATCGATAAGTACGCTCAGGATCAAGATTCTGATGATTTTTTATAAGATAGAAGAAATCAGTAAAATCTTTACCCGCATCAATATAGACATTATAACGATAAAAATACCCAACATAATAGTATGGATCTACTTTTACTCCAAGATCCAAACGCATATCTTGCAAAGCAACATTCATTCCTGATTTAGGATGGTAATCTCCATCCCAATCATGAAACATCCCATACAAAGATATGGGATCACTCGCAATAAAATAGTCCAACTTAGAGACTGCCTTATATTGAGAATCACCTATAAAAATAGGATTAAAAAAGGCAACGCCACTGCCCTCTGCAAATATAAAGAGAGCCAAAAGCCCTCCTAAACTACGGTAGAGACTCAAAAGTACCATCCAAGTAACTAATTACAGGAACGCCTGCACGCTCTTGAAGTTCACCTATCTTTCGACCATTTCGACTTACAGGTGATGCCTCTCCATAGATGGTTTCCCCATCTTCGAGTTTGACCACCAACTTAATACCATTGGTACTTGTAAACTCAACCGTACCATTATCCATCTCAGCATCTAAAGATGCGATACCATTAAGTACTGTAGTATCGTATTGATACGAGAGACTCAAATCAGTGCGACTATCATTTACATTCTCATAACCCATATTTAAAATCATTTCTGGACGATTGGGCATTTTGATATGTCCTTGAAGGGTTACATCCAATTCAGCTTTATCTTCGCTCTCTTCAGTTAGATTCATCTCTGCAGCATTTTTCCACTCCACATTCAATGTACCATCAACCTCTCCATTGGTTGTGGTATTTTTGATATCTCCATTGAAGGTCAGATTTTTAGGAACCACACCACTGTTATAGATATTATCATCCCAATCTTCATCTAGACGAATGGCATACTCGCTCAATGTGGTTACAGAACAACTACTATTCTCTACACGGAAGAAAGAGGGTAATTCTAGTACCTGCCCCACAGTATGATAGTGCTTCTCTCCCTCAGTGATGGGTAACCCTTCAACATTACCTAAAATAGCACCATCAGGTGTCTCAAATCGTCCCTTATCGTTAGGTAGATATGTTAATGTATACTCTACTCCCGAAGGATCTGTATAGACAACCGTTGCTTGTGAAGGATAAGTAGAGTTATCATCACAAAGAATGGCTCCATCAAGATAGGTATAAGGGGTATCATCCATTGGATTATTAGAACCAAAGAAGATATTAAGATAATTCACAAAAGGATTTTGACACTCACTATTAACATTACTAATAGCAATACGATCAAAACTATCACCATTTTGCATATCAAAATGCTTACTTCCTTCGTTTAAGGGTACACTTTCGGTTAAGCCATCATACTCAGTGAGTAAATTAAAATACTCATCCGATGAAGTAGTGCTCAAAGTATGTGCCACGCCTGTAGTATCAGTAAATGTCCCTGAGGCATCTGTTACTGCTGTTAAGGTGCCATTATTCTCCAAACAAGAGAGATGTACTCCTATATTGGTTTGATTTCTATCACTTGAGACACCAATATAGAACTCTTCAATAACCAGATTATCACAACTCTCACTGCTTACCGAAACAGTATCAAAATTGAGTCCTAAATAGGTACTAAGGTTACTATCATACACATTCTCATAGATCTCCTCTCCAGACTCTAAATTCTGGAGATTCCCTTCAAATCGACCATAAAAGTCTCCCCAGCTTTGAAGATCCAATTGATGTTCTATTGATGATTGATCGATATAGATCAAAACTCCAGAAATATCTCCATTAGAATTTATCTCTTCATTATGATCCCCAACACATTTAATTTTTCCTCGTACTTCTGTCTCATAATTCGTAGATTCTGATTCAAAACCTCGACTAGCAATAGAGCTATTGCTAACATACGAAAGATCAAGTTTTCCTTCGAGAGCATAGTTCTCAAGGGTTGCTTTGAGTGTTATGGTATCAAGCTTAACATCTTTCATGGTTGTCTCATCAGTAGAGGTATCATGATCATACTCAAGCCGACCTTTAAGGTTCTCTACACTTATAGAGTCTACACCATTTTCAATGCTCAATTGACTCAAAAGAACATCTGCACCTACACTGGTTTTATCAACTTTTAAATCAAATGTAACGTTCTGATCGCCCACTCGATCAAGAGAATCCATATATGCCAAAGGTAAACTTCCCTCAAACTTTGCCTCTAAAGCAGTAAAGTTAGAAGCAGTAATACTTGAAATATTGGCATCAGGAAGCGTTACGACACCACAATAAACCCTACTGGTATTCTCTTCGATGGTATAATTCCAAACCTTAGAGTCCTCTGTTCTTGCCACCTCTAAGGTTCTCTCTACCTGAGCTACTGACTCCTCATCCATATTGATCGATTTACTAGTAGTACCCTCTTCTATCGCTTCAGCAATCAGATCTACTATTCCCATACTGTAATCGGCAACAAGATCAAGATTTAGTGCCATATTCTCTAAACCTTCACCTAACTCTTGAGATTCGGTATCTAAAAATCCATCTGTACCTGTATTGTCATAATCCAATACACTCATGGTTTGCGTACGAAGATCATCAAAAAATTGTTTAGAAACAGTAATATCTGTCGAAAGTGTTGAAGTTGTCGTAGTGGTTACAGGAGGAGGAGTAACAACAGGATCTTCTGTGGTCTCATCCTCTTCTTCTTGGGGTGTTTCCTCTACAGGTAAATTCTCCTCAGGAATCACAACCCCATCATTTTGAGTAAAGGTATTCATTACTCCATGCTCTTCCATTACTCGAGCCAACTCTTGTGCAATCTCTCCATCATCACCAGAGCGTCCATCAATGGTATCTTGATTGATCTCTTCAATCACTTCAACAATACTCACCCCTTTCTCATCAGCCAAATCACGAATAGCACTAACGGTCTTGCCATAAGCTTCATTCTCTAAAGGGCTATCACCCAATGGATCAAAACCAAAAATTTGTCCAATATTATCTTGTGCCGACTCTAATGCCTCTTTAGATGCTCCTTTGGTAGTCATCTGAGCCACTACCAAATTGGTTAAAGGTGAGATATTCACCTCGACCTCTTCAACTTCAGGAGAGAGAGCTGCTGCTGATTGCAAAAGTAAATCAGGTTCACAGGGAGAGATCTCTCCTGTCTCTGGATTTTTCATTTTTGTCTGCTCATCAGGTGTAACATCCAAAATAACTACCCCATCATAGTCGATATTTAGAGTATATGTTCCACGCTCTGCATCGGTTCGACCTTCGGTCAAAAGTCTTTTGGGTGTTGTTGCCGTATAGACTTTAACCACACCATTAATAATTAAATCATCAACCGCTACTCCTTTTAAGGTAACACTCTCTTGAGAACTCTGCTCTGCAGCCGTTACCTCTTGGGGTTGTAGAGTAGAAGATTGTTCCTCTTCTGTTGAGGCAGTAGAAACCGTAGAGCTCCCACCACATCCCAAAAGAATAGAAACCAGCCCTATACTTAGTATATACTTTGAATTTATTTGCATTTTTTCCTCGCTCAAAAAATTATAGATTACTAATCAATTTTTATCTTTTAGATAAAAATTTAATCAACAGATCTATTATAAATTATTTTCACTTCAAAAACAGAAAGAAATTAAAAAAAATAATTAATAGTTTTTATTAAAAGAAAAAAATAATTAATAACTTAAAATATTAAAAATACCTCTTGGCTAAAACTACTCTTAATCTTTAAAGCTTAACTATTTCGCTACAATATAATCACAATTAAAAAGAGAGGAGTGGTGTAATGTGTCTAATTATTACCCTAATTATGCTTGGTCTCTCCGTTCAGAACCTTATTGCTCATAACTGGTTAACGGGTGGAACCCAACTGCTGATTGCCATGGGATTTTTATTGCTCTTAATTAATAATATCTACCGTGCAAAAGTTCGTAAGCGAGGATGTACCTATCAAGGGTGTCGTCTAACCAACTGGTTTACCCAACGCAACAAAGAAGAGTAATGGAACACTTTTTTACCTGTCCCTATTGCTGGGAACGAATTTCTATGATTATTGATAGCTATGAAGAGCAGAGTGAATACATCGAAGATTGCGAAGTCTGTTGCCGTCCGATTGAAATTGCATTTCGTTTTGAAGAAGAGCAACTTATCTGGTTTAATGCTCGACAGATGGAGGGGATTTAAAAAATAAAGGCAATGTACGATAAAAATATCGTACACCACCCAGAAAAAAACTACTTAATTACAGGGATATAAGAATAATCCTTCCAAAGCTCATTTGAAACCATTAACTGATGACTTTTCTCTATCGCAATAGGCTCTAGTTGACGATGGAAAACCATACTACCATCTCGATCATAACGCTTACTTTCAAGAGATAATGTTAATCTCTCTTTCGTATCTATTGTAATACTACTCTCCTCAAAAGTAATCATAAGTGGTTGTCCCTCTATTGATTCATAATGCAACGTTAACTCTTTTGTCTCTCTCTCTTGTAGAGTATTGGTATGAGTAAGATCATGACCAATTAAAGAGAGTTTAATACTCTTTGATTCTTTGGTTTTTAAAAGAACAGAACTATAATCTTCACTGATTTCTAAAAAATCTTCTGTTAATCCAGTACATGGTATATCTTGAAGTACCATACCTACTCCATTGGGATGTTGCGTTACAAAAGTATAATGCCCCTCACCAGTACCTAAAATACGTCTTTTAATCTGCTGATTACTTTTACTAAGAATGATTTTATCACTCCATGGGCATACATAACCCATGGCAGAATTGGTATGGATCTTACCTGCTTTATAACCCAAAAGATTTCCCTCTGAGTCCTCTAATCGAAGATATGCAGGACTCATTAAAATATCAATTACAAAAGCAATATTTAAGGGTAAATCTACATCATCAAAGAGTTGAGATTTAAGTGTCCCCGTTCCTAAGGTCATGGGGTTATCTCCCCATGACTTATAATTCAAATAGCTAAAGTGTACCACATCATCAATCTCTTTGATCTCCAAATAGCAATTGTTATTATTGGGACGATTATTATCATAAATATAGAGCCGTGCACCATCCAAGCTTCTTCGTGTTCCAACATATCTTGCTCCTGTAGCATAGATCAACTTAATGGGTACTACAGTATGAGATCGTTTGATATTCTCCACATCAAAAATCGATCCAGAAGGGATAAAAGAGAGCGTTCTAGCATGAGAACCATCTTGAACTGTTACGGATAGATAATCTTCGATCTCACGTAAACTCTTCTCTACTCGTACTACTCCCTCATCTACTTGATCACCATAATGTGTCAAGAGTTCTGCACTAAGTAATCGCCCTTGTGCAATATCAATCTTTTGTTTCAAAGATTGAGTTAATTGTGGATAATCACTAAAAAGAGTTAAATTACCTCGATAGTATGCCTCTAATGCACGCAATGAGAGTCCTGTACAGTGTCCATTATTACGTAAGAAACTTCTGAAAAAAGTATAATAGAGTGGTGTAAGTATGGGATGCAGAAACATCTGCAAAGCAACCTCATCTGCACCAAAAACTTTTGTAAATGTACTCATCTCTCCTAACCCCTGAGAGTAGTTCTGAAATGCCCACCCATTAGGATTAGGTTTAAATCCACTATTTAAATAAGCACTCGTAAGTAATATTTTGGTATTGCTTTGATGACCATCACGATTTTGTACCCAAATGCGTACTCGACCTCCTGCATAGGTTCCAATAACCTCTTTTCTCTCTCCTTCAATATGCGTAGCAGACTGTTGAGTCACAGAAAGCACTTCACCATCAAGAAAAAGTGTTGTATCGGGTAAAAAAGATTTTCCATCAATTAGCACTTTCTCACCTTCAATATTTACCCGTGAAATATAAGGACGAACAACAAACTCAACCTCATTAGATCGATCTCCATCACTGGTTTGAACATAAAGTTGATGACGACCCCCTGCAATATCGTTTGGTAATTGAAAACTCAAAGTTTGATTGGGGTGATACTGCATTTTAATAATATGCCCATCTAGATAAAGTCGAGTGGCATGCTCAACAAAATGCATTCCATAGACCACAACCTCATCCCCTGCAAAAAATCGATAATGTCCCAAACGTGTAATATGTGGCTGTTCTAACTTAAGATTCCAATCATCTTCCGTAATGGGCACAATACTCAAAGCACCACTGTTACCATATTCTCCTTCAGGTCGGCTTCCCCGTCGATGTCCATTCTGACCATTTTGTCCATTGCTTCCTGCATCATCATCACAGATCCAATCATCATCACATCCCTTTTTACCACCTTTTCCATACTTTCCTGCATCCCCTTGAATACCTGATCGTCCTCCCATACCACCATCAATATTAATGGAAAATGGACGAGTATGAACCATTGACATTTGACTCTGAAGTGTTGCAATGGTAACGGTTGCACCATCTCCTCCATCACCACCATATCCACCAAGACCGCCATCTCCTCCATTACCACCATGACCACCACTACCTCGTCTTCGGGTACAGTAGATACCATGCCATGTCCGAGATGATCGTCCACGCTCTCCATTACCACCATCTCCTCCTTGACCTCCTTGACCACCTTGTCCTCCTCGCTGTCCTTTAGCAAAGATATCAGGCATAGAGTCTATCTCTAAAACAAAGATATTAATATTTGGGGCATCTAACCCATCTGCACCTTTTCCTCCTTCTGCACCATTTTCACCATCACCACCACGCCGTGCACGATGCCCCCCTTGACAAGCACTACTATAACTTATCCCATTAGCACCATCTCTTCCTCGTGTACCATGATTAGGATTCTCTTGAGGATAATAGGTAATCTTGGCATTTTCTCCTGCAATGATTTTACGTGCAATAATCCAAAACTCACTCACCTCTCTTCTATCAATTTCAATAATTTGATTACGCAAATCTAAAACATCTGCAACCAAAACAGCCTCATCTAGATGCCACGAGTGTACTTGTGCATAGGTAATTGGGTATGAGGTATTTGCAAAGTTCATCAGAAAATGAATATTTCCATAGACACCTCCCCGTCTAATTTTGAGCTTATAATCAAGCTGATAGTTTCCAACCATTGCAAGATCTTCAACATGTAGACTTTTTAATTGACTTTTTACCTTATCCAAAATTGTTTTTGACGGAGTAAATATAATATTTAAATCAGGGAACTTCTTTTTTAGATTGATTGCAAGTAGCTCCGAAGAACGATCTAAAAGCTCTCGATTGTCTAAATGTAATATAGGGTTGTTGTTTCTTAATACTGTTGGCATAACGCTTCTCCTTTATGAAGTAGATCATGGATCTTAACAAAGATCAAGCATTTTTCAATAAATAAGATTATTATTTAATAATCCAGACCAACAGTATAAAAGAAAAAAATTGCAAAAAAATTGCTTTTCTCATTCAGAAGAGATCTTAGTTCCTCTTCTGATTATTTTCGTCGGGCAATATAAGCTTCTGTACGATTTTTTACACCCCATGTACTCTCAAAAAGTACTTGTGTTCCATCAGGACTGGGTGTTCCTTTAGAACTCTCCGAACTCCCTTTGATACCATGTGTTTGTGCAAAGTGTTCCACCTCTCCACTCCCATCGAGTTTAAGAGCAAAAACCTCTCGGTAGTTTTTACCTTTGGTACTCACATAGCACCACCCTTGGCGTTGATAGTTTTGACAAGAGATGTGTCCTCCTCCATAGCTGTTGTCTCCTAAAAGTGGTATTACACTGTTGTTGTCTAGACTAAATGCGTAGATTCCATGTTTATTCTCTCGATTTCGAAACTGAACATAAACCTCTTTTCCTTCTTTATCTAATCCTAGATCTCCATGCTCAGAGACAGGAGAGAGTTGACGAATAGGCTTGAAGTTCAAATCATACTGCTCAATTGTAAAGGTGGAAAAATCTGCGGGTATCGCCGAAGATTTAGCATGCAAAATTGAATTTCCCAATGGAGAGATCGAAATCCAATCATGTTGATTTTTACCCCGTTGATTACTCCATTGAATTTGAGTAAACTCCTTATGGGCAACCTCTTTTTGTGCTTGAATATCATAAAGAATCGCCACAAGATGATCTGAACCTACCTTTTTAGCACTAAAGACCACATAGCGATCATTAAGATCGATATTACCCTCCCATGGTCCAATCTTAAAATCACTATAGATCGATCGAGGGAAAATAGCTATTAAGCGACGCTTAAATCCGTGACGAACATCAATCTCAAAAAAGAGAAAATCATTGTTGGGATTAATCCTGCTTTTTGGTGCCCCTTTTTTAAATCCATGATAGAGTGCATAGATAATATCAGGATTGGTATGTGACCACTTGACCTCATACATCCGACCTGGAAGTTTTCCTAGATAATCAAAACTTTTGGCATCAAAGATCTTATGGTGTCCTAAACGGATTAACGAAGCATCACTGTTCCAAAACTGTACCCGTGCTACCAAAAATCGACTTGGCTGTGTTGCGATATCTGTAACCCTAATAATCTGAGTTCCAAAGGCTCGATCCTCTACAGGCTTAAAGAGATCTCCTCTTAAGGTATTGGAATTGGTAAGTAGTGGGGTCATCTTCTCATAAATACGATGTGGTGCAGATTGTTCCTCTGCTTCTACAGGATCAACTACTTCGACAACCAGTGCCGCCTCTTTGAGATGCTCTTGATGATAATGCCACGCTAGAAAAAAAAGTACCCCCAGAGCGATCAGCATAAAAAAATATATACGTTTCATTATTGTTTCCTTTTTGAAAATAGTTTAAACTAAATAATGGTAAGAACCAAACGGTATTTCCATTGTAAAAATTGATAGATAAAGAGATAAATAAGTGTCCACTGTTTTAGCGGTTTAGGAAGATAACCTATAGAGATAATAATCAGAGGAACAGAGATTGCCACATAACGTTGACCATAGAGATGAAGTGTAGAGAGTGAGAACATTAAGCTCATCATCACAATAGAGAAACCCACAATCATTCGTTGCTCCTCATGTTCATAATCTGCTTCGAATGCCAAAAGTAATGCTACCATAAACCATGTCAAAGAGAATGCCATACTCGAAGAGGCAATGCTTCCACTCGCATAAGAGTCTGCTCGCCGATCCCCAACAATAAACAGGATAAGAATCAACCCATACTTAATAAAAAAAGCAAAAAGAATCCCAAATATCAATGAGAGTTTATAAAAGATCTCCTTACCATACCGCTCATCCATTTTTTTAAGTACCAGATAGATTCCCATAAAGAGTAACGTCCCCGTATGAATCATTACAGAGACACTTAGCAGCATAAAAAAAATCACCCGTCTCTCTCGCATCCCATACGCCCAGAGTAGTAATGAAAATGCCAATGCCATTCGAATTTGACCTAAGATTAGATCAATAAACATGGGATTAAAGAAAAAAACCAGTGCCAATAGAATATTAACCCGTCGAAAGGTAAAAAGTGAATAGAACACCAATGCCAAATAGGAGCAAAAAAAGAGCCCCTCTCGATGGGATTCAAAAAATTGATTAATCCAGAGGAGAATCTCTTTCCATAGGATCTCACTAAAGAGTACAGAGATTCCACTATACTCTCGCTCTTCACCCCCTCGAGCAAGGTAAGCGATTCGGAAAAGATAACGACTAATGTCCTTCCAGTCCTCTCCAAAAATCTCAACCCATGGAATCATGTGCACATAGATGTAGCCAAATCCAAAAATAAAGAGATAAACCACCACCCTATCTAATGGATGTGTAAAGGCATTTCTTGCGACATCAACACGCTGATCTCCTCTCATACTATAACCCCCCTGCTATATTAACCTAAAAGAGTGCAATATCATCGAGACGACCAGAGCCTCGAATCATAAATCCATCCACACTGAGCAACTCATTATCTGGCTCAAATTGGTGCAGATCTGCTTCTATATCCCGCTCAAAACTCTGCCATGTTCCCGTAAAGGCATTGGCACCCAGTCCAAAACGAATGTAACCATTACTCTCTCCTCGATCCTCATCGTTATTCTCATAGACCATATAACGTCGTCCATTGGTGGTATTAATGGGAATATAGATAACAAAGAGCTCATTATAGTTCATGCTCCAACGAATACGAGTATGCTCTTGATCGTTCCAACCTGTATCGGTGGTACGTCCGCCTAGCATGTAACCATTATTGTAGATATCTCCTGCTAACTCAATCACTCGATTTCCACGTGCTTCATCCATAATATTGGTAATGGTTGCACCCTCGGGTGTGGCATCATACACCTGCCAGCCATCGGTGTTGCCGTCTTCAGCATCCTCATAGATACGATCATGTTCTTCTATTTTTGAATAGATCTTAATATCATCAACCAACCCGCTATTACGCACGATAAAAGCATTGATTGAAACCAAACGATTATCGGGTTCAAAGTCCATAATATCTTCTTCTAAGTCACGTGTAACTGCATGCCATGCACCCAAAATATTAAGTGGATCATCCCCCTCCCAGATGGAACCACAAATACGATCATCCCCCAATCCATGGTGAATGGTTTGACCATCTTCGATAATTCCCAAATTGGTATCACCCAAAGTATAGAGTAACTCTCGATACCCTTGAGTTGTCTCCACACTTACCCTAAAAGCAAATGCTTCAGGATCACGAATGGTTCCACGCTCATCGGGATCGGCACTAAGTATTTCGGGTTCGGGGCCAAAGGCTCTAAACTTCCATTGAATAATCTTATCTTCTCGATTATTCCATGCCTCAGCACCCTCTCGCTGACCTAAGATATAAGCGTTATTAAATCCATCTCCTTGCAACGAGATCACATCCCCCTGACGGTTATTTCCTTGTAAATCATGATCTTCCACAACAGAGATGGTTGCTCCCTCAGGAGTATTATCATCAACATGCCACAGTGCTGTACCATGTTCACCATCACCATAAGTAATGCTTAATGGGTTATAAAGCTTAATCTCATCTAAGCGTCCATGCCCACGGATAATAATTGCCTCAACCGATAAAAGGGTATTCTCTGGCTCGGCATCATGCAGATCATCATCTAAGTTTCGCGTAATCTGTCTCCATCGCCCATCCATCATGCTCTCACTTAAGCCATGATGAATTCCTCCTGTAAAGCCATGTAGAAGTGCGGTATTAGGACTAGGAGTATAAAAAAGATATCGATCTCCCTCAGTTGTGTGTACCAAAACATAGATCACCACACTCTCATCGAAATTCATCTTCCATGTAATGGTGTGTCCATTATCGCTGTTCCAAAGATCATCTCCCCACAAAATATATGAATCTGTCGTTCCCGCTGTTCCATCAAAAGCGATTACATGACTCCCCAATTCTGCATCAAAAACATTGCTAATTGATGCCTCTGCAGAGCTTCCATCCCGTACAGACCATCCTGAGGTGGTACCATCTTCTGCATCTTCAAGAATCGTGGGTGGTGTCTGTTCTCTTAAAACATGAACGGTTCGAATCACCTCTTGAGCAGGGTTATTGGCATGATCTCGAACATTATAAAAGAGACGATAAACCCCCTCCTCTTCGGTATTAAGCTCATCGCTGTTTACCACAATACGATCGGTAATAATACCATCTATATTGTCATCGGCTACAGCTCCTGCATCGATATAATTTGCCCCTAAAGGAATGGTCTCAATCGCATTCCCCAAAAGTCTAATCTCAGGAGCCGTGGTATCGGGTGTTGGATCGGATGAAGCACGTGTCTGAATGTTGTCTAGACGACCTGAACCTCGAATTAAAAAGGCATTAATCGAAATGAGCTCATTATCTGGCTCTGCATTGGCAATATCTTGTGCAATATTTCGTGTAAAGGTTCGCCATGTACCATCAGCGGCATCTGCCCCAAGCCCCACACGAATGTAAGTATCATCCAACCCCCCATTTTCATCGGTTGCCGTATAGACCAAAGTTCGCTCTCCATTGGTGGTCTCAGTAGAGATATAGACCACAAATGCTTCGTCATAATTCATGCTCCACTGAAGGGTATCGTGTAGATGGTTTCGCCATCGTCCATCACCTGCACGCTCTCCCAACATATATCCATCTCGCGTACCTGCCCCCTCTAGACGAATAACTCGGCTCCCTCCTCTGGTGGGATCTACGATATTGGTAATGGTTGCCGTACCCGATTGGTTATCAAAAACCGACCATCCGAGTGTATCTCCATCTTGGGCATCCTCATAAAGTGCATTAACAGGATAGGTATTAACCCCATTTGGTGCGTCCATAAGTTGAATATCATCTACCAACGTATCCCCTCTAAAACTCATTCCATTAACTGAAACAAGCCTATTGTTTGGCTCATAGTCACGTAGGTCATCTGCAAGATCCCGTGTATAGGTAATCCATCGCCCATCGGTACTGCGTACAGAAGTTTCACCATCTCCATTCCTAGAAACCCCCAAAGCGTGATGGATACTTATCCCATCATCACCTAATCCTCCATCAGCAATATCGGGAGTATAGTGCAACTCTCGCATCCCCTCAAGGGTATCGACATGCACAATCACCTCAAAAAATTCACTACTACGCATTTTCCACTGCAGAACACTCTGGTCTCGGTTGTTCCAACCTGCATTGGTGGCATCACTCCCTATCATAAATGCGTTATTCGTCCCATCACCATGCAGTGCTACGACATGGTCATTGTATTGATAGGTAAAATCTTCTCCATTCTCATCACGTAATCGAACCTCTTCATCATCTAAGATATTTTCCATGGTTGCCCCATTGGGTGTATTATCTGAGATCTGCCAATTCTCTATACCATGATTTCCATCCTCATAGGTAACCCTTTGTGGTGTATCTAGACGAATATCATCGACAAAACCATCGGTTGTGAGATCAAATCGTATCTGATTAACACGCACAATATCCAAATTGGGCTCTGTATCGTGTAAGAGACGATCTAGGTCTAAAACCATGGTCTGCCATGTGCTATTATGGGTCTGTTCATCGCCATAACCATTAAGAATCCCAACACCATGATAACCATAATGACCATTCCATAAATTGCTAAAGAGCCATCGGTGCCCATCGGTGGTATCCACACTAATATAGATAAGGAATGTTCCTGTAAACTTCATCCGAAACGAGAGTATTCGCTCAGTGGTATTGTTCCAACTATCACCATTATCATTTAACCAGAGGTCATAAACATCCCCTCCTCCTAGATGAATTACTCGACTATCGATCTCGGGAGCGTACTCATTATGAATATAGCCATCGCCATCCCGCATTACCCAACCTGTTGTCTCTCCATCTTCTGCATCTTCATAAAGTGTATCGGCAAAACCAATACCACTTATGAGCAGTAGAAACAGCAGTATTAAATTTATTCTTTTTAACACAAACATTCCTTTTATATTATTTTATATTTTATAATGTTATTATATAACAGAATATATTATATTTTCATTAGAATAAAAGGATCTGTTCCTTTACTAAAAAAGTGAGGATAAACTAAGAGAAGAGAATAAAGATCCCCTCAAAAATGAGGAGAGAAGTAGATAAAAAAGCGTTACTTTTTATGCTCAATTTTCTGCATTGAGGAGCCATCACTACTGCTGTTTCCTGATGATCCAAAGACCTTGCCCATAATGTTTTTGAGCCCTGTCTCACTCTCTTCATACTCCCGTTCTGCCTCTTGTAGTGCACTCTCCCAAGCCGACGAGAAACCAGGGGCTTGAAGCATCATTTTACGCAGAGCACTATCGTAGATGTTAAACTGACGAATCTCTGCACGACCAGGTTTTTGCCCCAATGTCTTAACCGAAATACGAAGATTCTCATTCTCCTTTTTCAGCTTATCCATCTCATCCATCAAGGTTTTATTCCCCGCATCGGTGATCTTCATCTGACGCTCTAGATGATCTTGGTACTCTTTGAGCTCCTTTTTGTATTTACGCACTGTAAAAAAAGATTTAAATGCACTCAATACCCAACCAAGAGCAATCCCTCCTAGAATAATCAGTATCGTCTCTGAATTAAACTCTACATTCATAATTGACTCTCCTTTTTAATAATAGTTTAAAATGATTATAGCAAAATTTAGATCAAACAATTAAAATTTTGCTTTTATGGTAAAATACCGCTCATGAGAATAGATTTACACAACCACACCACACGATGCAACCACGCAACAGGAACCATGGAGGAGTATATCCAACGTGCCATTGAACTGGGTATTGATACCTATGGATTCTCCGAACATGCCCCCATGAGATTTGATCCCCACTATCGACTCTCTTTTGAAGAAATGAAAGAGTATGAAACAGATGTTTTAAACCTAAGAGAAAAGTACCACTCAGAAATTGAAATCTTACTGGGGTATGAGGTTGATTTCCTCAAAGGTTACCTTGATCGACGGGTTTTGGATCGACCCGTCGATTATTTTATCGGTTCGGTACACTTTTTGAACCAGTGGGGATTTGATAATCCTGAATTTATTGGCGAGTATCAAAATCGTGATATTGATCTCATCTGGCAGGAGTATTTTGATGCCATTGAAGCAATGGCAAAGATGGGCTATTTCGATATAGTTGGACATCTTGACCTCATCAAAGTCTTTAAATTCCTTCCCAAAAAAGACATTCGATCCATAGCCCACAAAGCACTCAAAGCAATTAAACATGCCAACATGGTAATCGAACTCAATGCCGCAGGTCTGCGTAAACCCATTGGAGAGATCTACCCCTCACCTTTGTTACTGGAAGTAGCATACGAACTCGATATTCCCATCACCTTCTCCTCTGATGCCCATGCCATCGAGCAGATTGGTTTCAAGTATAACGAGGTAACAGCCCTTGCAAAAGAAATTGGATACACAAAAGCTGTTACTTTTAAGCAACGAGAGCGTAAAATGGTTATTTTTTAATCAGAAATTCTGAGCCATTTAAAAAAAAATGCGATACAATCAACGCAACTTAAAATTTTAGGAGATACCAAATGGGTAAATTTGTAAACAATGTCGATGAGTTTTTTAAATTCTGTGAAGATAATGAGGTAGAGTTTGTAGACTTTAGATTTACAGACATCAAAGGTGCATGGCACCACATCTCATACAGAATGAGTGCTGTAAGTGCAGAACAACTAGAGGGTGGTCTTCCATTTGATGGATCATCAATCGAAAACTGGCAGCCAATTAACGAATCGGACATGCTTCTTAAGCCTGATGTAGAGACTGCATTCCTTGACCCGTTTACTGCGGACAGTACGGTTATTGTCATCTGTGATGTTTACGATATCTATAAAAATGAGCTCTATGCAAAATGTCCACGATCCATCGCTAAAAAAGCACTTAAGGCTCTTGATGAAGCGGGTGTAGCCGATGCAGCATACTTTGGTCCTGAGAATGAGTTCTTTATCTTTGATGATGTTAAAATTGTGGACAACGACAACCACCAAATGTTTAAAGTCGAAACCGATGAGGGTCACTGGGCAGATGCAGCAGACTATGGCGAAGTAGGAAATATGGGTCATAGACCACGAATCAAAGGTGGATACTTCCCAACCATGCCAACTGACTCCGCTGTAGATCTTAGAGCAGAAATGATGCAAGTACTCGAAGAGGTTGGTCTAGAGGTCGTTCTTGGTCACCATGAAGTGGCTCAAGGTCAACACGAAATTGGTATTGTCTTCTCCGACATTATCACCGCAGCAGATAATGTTCAAAAGTATAAATACGTTGTTAAAATGGTCGCACACCTCAACGGTAAAACCGCTACCTTTATGCCAAAACCCATCTATAACGATAACGGAAACGGAATGCACGTTCATCAGTCTCTCTGGAAAGATGGTAAAAACCTATTCTACAAAGAGGGTGAGTATGCCAACCTCAGCAAAACTGCCCTTGACTACCTATCTGGTATCTTCGCACACAAAGAAGCAGTTGCAGCATTTACCAACCCAAGTACCAACTCATTTAAGAGACTTCTACCAGGATTTGAAGCTCCAAGAATCTTGACCTACTCTAGCCAAAACCGATCAGCTGCATGTCGTATCCCTTATGGTGCAGGTGAAAAAGCGACCAGAATCGAGACCCGTTTCCCTGATTCAACCGCTTGTCCTTACCTTGCCTTTGCGGTATTGATGATTGCTGGACTTGATGGAATTAAACAAGGTGGTTACCCACTTGTTGGACCATTCAACGAAGACCTCTTCGAGCTTAGCCGTGATGAGATCGCTGAGCGTGGTATTCCTGAGCTTCCAAACTCATTTAGAGATGCTCTTGAAGGACTCGAAAAAGATCATGACTTCTTGGCTCCTATTATGTCTCCTGAGTATGTTAAAGAGTACGTTGATTACATGTTCGACCGACACGTTATCCCTGTAGAAGGGCGACCTACTGCTTACGAGTATATCTCTACTTACTCTTGTTAATTTTATGGGCAGGCAACTTGGTCTGCCCCTTTTAAAGATAGGCTTTTAGCTCTCCATCAATCTCATACTCAAATACCAAAACTACTAATTAAACTCTACAATCAACAAAGATTCTTCTCTTTTAACCCATACAACTTTCCCACCAAATCTAGATGGGTTAAATAGACCCTCAGATCAAACTCCAACTGATGATAATTTGGCTCCATATAAGTACAGAACTTATAAAACGCCTTATTATGCTCTTTTTCTTTGAAATGAGCCAACTCATGCACCACAATCATCCGTAAAAATGGCTCTGGCATGTTTTTAAAAACGGTACCAATGCGTATCTCATTTTTGGCTTTTAGCTTACTCCCTTGGAGACGAGAGACAAAAGTGTGCGTTCCTAGAGCATTGTTAATTACATTAATTTTTCCATCATAAACAACTTTTGAGAGCGTAAATTTTTTAAGATATTGATTTTTTAACTCAGAAGTATACTGATAAAGAGCCTTGTCTGTTTGATAGGCATGTTGGTTGGGATATTTTTTCAAAATATATGCAGAGAGTTCATCTCTTTGAATCAAATCATGTATAGCATTTTGCAGATGTTCGGGGTAGTGATTTAAATATTTTAATGCTCTCATAGTAGGTTATTATAGCAAAATACTCAAACAATGCTATAATTTTCCCTAAAAAAGGAGCCCTTCATGCCAACAAACTTCTTTAGCAACAAAAACTACCTCATCACAGGTTCAAGTGGCGGTATTGGAGCAGGTATTGCCAAAGCGTTAGCCCAAGAGGGAGCGAATGTGGGGATTCACTACTGTAACCGTTATGATGGAGCATTAAAGACACAGGAGCTGGTTGAGACTTTTGGGGTTAAGAGTGCCATCTATCGGGCTAATTTTGAGTCAATTGAGGAAATCAAAGCCCTTGTCAATACTTTTATGGATGATTTTGGACGAATAGATGGTCTTATCAGTAATGCAGGATTGGTTTTTAAAGCGAGTATTGAAGATGCCGATGAAGACCACTGGATGCGTGTAATGCAGATTAATCTTCATGCCCCTTATATTTTGAGTCGAGAGTTTTTGCCCCATCTTAAAACAACTCAAGGGGTCATTCTTCATATCAGTAGCATCCATGCCCAACACCAAACTGAATACCTCAGTGCTTACGCCTCCTCCAAAGCAGGGCTCCATAGCTTAATGAAATCCCAAGCCTTAGAGTGGGCAGAGTATGGTATCCGAATCAATGCCATTGCCCCAGGGGTTATCCCTGTGGAGCGAACCCAAGCCTACTTTAGCCAAGAGCAAAATCGTGAACTTTGGTTACCTCATGTTCCTCTCAATCGCTTAGGAAAGGTAGAAGATATCGCTCAGATGGCTCTTTTTTTGTGTTCAGACAAAGCCTCTTGGATTACGGGGCAATCTTTTACCATAGATGGAGGATTGGTAGCTCGTTCAAACTATCCAAAGCGTGATAAACCTAAAAACTAGTCCATGTCAGCTTTGAGTTTAAAAAGGGGTTTATATTCTAAAAATCAATACAAAAACCCAAATAACCAAAGAGGTACTTTATTGCCAAACCCAATCTCTATATCATCTACCACCAAAAAAGAGTTTTTTACATCTTCTATCTGTTTAAAGCTCTTATTTTTACCCTCCATCTCAAAAGTATACTGCTCATCAATCAAAAAATCTCCTATTTTAGAGTAGTGAATGGTGTGTTGTAGATAGAGTTGATTGACAAAAAACTGCTCTCTCAATGTTCCCACAATAGGAGTAGTTTAGATTGGTATTGTTAAGATAGAGTTTTTCAAGTTTTATCAAAATTCCATCCCCTTTTGAGCGTTGTCTTACCATTTTGGTCAAATTTCCTGCCTCTAAATAGTGTAGATAGCTATAGAGTGTGTTTCGATTTATCTCTATTTTGGTTGAGAGTTTAGAGATATTTAGCTCATAAGGTTTAGATTGACAAAGCAAGGAGAGAAGCTTTTTGAGTTTAAAGACATTTTTGGATTCAATATTAAAAATCAGAGGTAAATCACTCTCTAATACCACATTGACTATCTCCAAAAGGTTTTATCTTTTCATTAATCTCAAAAGCTATCTGCGTATGATTTTTCAAAATCTCATCAAGGCTATAAGAGCCAAATGACTCCCCTCGTTCAAACGCGATAAACTCTCTAAAACTCATCCCATTGACTCGATACAAAATAGCTCTTCGGCTTAAATCAGCTTTGGCGTATTCTAGTTTCAAGGCACTTGACCCTGAAAAGATAACCTTTAAATTAGAAGTATCATATCAAAACTATGGTGCATATATCGTCTAAATTTGGTGTTGGTATTTTTGAGATAAATCAGAAAAGTGTTTTGCAGAGTAGTAATCATTAGCTCTCGTTTGTTTAATAGAATAAGCAATTTTGGCTAATTTATGCTTAATACATTAAAATAATAGATATTATTCCAGAATTCAAAGAAACTAATTCTTTGTATAGTTTAGATAAATCCAGATTCAAAAAAGCATGAAAATAAAGAGACTCTAACCACTTTTCAGCTAAAATTTCACGTTTGTAAAATTGACAAGCAAATTCTCATGTAGTTATTCCTTGAAGGGTTGCACCCCGTGTGTTGAGGGCTACAGTGGAATAAACCTATAGACTACGGTCTCTAAAAATATTATTTTTGTCTTGAAATATATAGTTTTCTATCTATTTTTGGACTTTTGCAAGG
>Ga0256828_1000525_pt1 | contig 25295 bp, 26 predicted proteins | sample CV88metaG_FD_185993 | JGI IMG/M metagenome (GOLD analysis project Ga0256828, IMG submission 185993) | Hydrothermal vent microbial communities from East Pacific Rise, Pacific Ocean - CV88 | ecosystem: Environmental > Aquatic > Marine > Hydrothermal vents | place: Pacific Ocean: East Pacific Rise...
CTGCACATAGTTTTTTCCTTACAAATTTATATGTTTATTTTTGGTCGGTAAACCGACCCTACAGATGTCTATTTCTATCATCATTGTTATTTGTTTTATCCACTCATTCCGCGTAGGGTCGGTTTACCGACCACTATTATATTGAAAATATTATTTCCCGTACGCCAGCATCTTCCGCATCGTAATGAAAAGGAAGATCGCTCCGGCAAAAAGAAAACTGGCACCGCCTTTAAAGAGAACTGCATTCTCGAACAACAATCCAAATCCGCCAAGCACCACACCGGCGGCAGTAAAATTGAACATCATTGCTGCACCTTCTTTGGAATACATTTCATGAAGCATTGGCACTTTCTTTTTTCCTACCAATGGAGCAAACCGTTCAAACCAGACCAAGAATGGCACAATCTTGTAAAGATGCCCTGTAATCATTGAAGATATGAAGCCAAGCAGCAAAAACCATACCGATGCGTGTAAAATACTTTCACTCCCCACAAGGAAATAGAGCAATCCGAGGATGATGGAAACAATGAGCGCACCAAACGCGAACACCATTGATTTGGCCCAAATATCCCACTCTTTACGTACCGTCAGTTTAGCAATGATATACATTTGCCAAAGATAAAAAAAGATACCCACCGTATTGATAAAGTATCCTAAATACATCATCCACTCTTGAGAAAAAAGTGCACCGGCAAAAACAATCCCGACTCCTATGATCACCAGTTTAAAGGCTCTCTGTATTGCTGTCTCTTCAAAGCCGTGCGCCAAAGAAAACATGGGAACAAGAATAAGAGACAAGCCGATAATAGTCAACACTACGTATCCGCCAATCACTGCATAGACATGCGCTTTCAGCATCAATGTTACATCAATACTAAGGTTTCCACTCAATCCGAGAGCAATAGCAAATCCGGTTAAGATACCCAGTAAAAGATACCCATTGCTCCATGCAACCGTATCGATCGTCAGAGTACGAATTGTTGTCTTTTTCAGTGTTGCAACATTCTCTACCGCAAAAATCATCATCGCCACAAGTACCAGCAGGCCGCCATAAGGCAGCAATGCGGGCATCATCCAAAATCCGACTACCATCATCACAACACCGCCCAACAAAAGCGGGAAAATGACGTAATACACATCAACCACTGCATGTCCTGCTTCTAAAACAACAGGGATCAGCTGTGCCATGGCGCCAAAAATCACCATCATGACAAAACCAAGCATGAAAAGATGCACCCATCCGGCCACATCCATCTGGGCATAGGCAAAGTCCGGTTTGAAAAAAAGTAATGCTACCATCGACAGAAGATAAAAAATTACCCCAACATTAAAAAATGGTGAGATAAGTTTCAGAGGTGGAGCAAAATCACTGGAAATAGCTTTCATGATTTACTATCCATGACAAGCAGCATCATTAAGATTTGCTTTTTCGCTCTCTCCTTCTTTATATGAGAAGATAAGCTGTACACGGCCATCTTCCAGCTTTTTTGTTTCTATATCATAATTTTCACCGATTTTATCAAGTAGACCCATTGGTTTTTTATGGTTGATCATTGAAACTTTCTTATTGGGGCTGTCAATCATTTTGAGTCCGGCCATCGCATTGACCATAGGCTCCGGTGGCCCACACTTGGAAGTATCAAACTCAAAATACTGTGTTTCACCTATTTGATAAGTAAAAAAAGGAACAGTTGCTCCAGGCACTTCGATTGGTTCTTTTGTTAATTCAGACATAATATCTCCTATTTAATTTTTTTTATTGTAATGACTTATATTTAAAATAATCTTGATTTATATCAATATTTTGTCAAATCCTGTCATTATCACTTGAAATTTTTACGAAAGTACTCTTCTACCAAACGGTCAAAATAGTGCATCCTCTCTTTTCCTTTTGGCATCGTGGTACGTAACGCTTTCATCTGTTTCAAAAATGCTCCAACACTGTCAGGAATCATCTTTTCAAAATGCTTTCGTATATATTTGGCAAATGCCGGTGAGGCTCCTCCGGTTGAAAAAGCGACAGTCAAATCATCTTTCTTTACATAGGAAGGGAAGATGAAATCACAGTAGTCCGTATTGTCCACCGAGTTTACCAGAACTCGACTGCCTCTTGACTCTTCATATATCGCGCTATGAAGATCTACCGTATCTGTCGCGACAATGACAATATCGAACCCTTCGATATCCCCCCGCCGGTATGCCCTCTGATAGAGTGTCAGACAATGCTCTTTAATCAAGGTATTCGCTTCGGCATCCACTTCACGGGCAATCACTGTGATCTCTTTAGTAAAATCAACCAGTTTTTCCAGTTTTTCAGTCGCGATATGCCCACCTCCGACAACCAGTACTTTAAGATCTTTCATATCTATGAACATGGGGAAAAAAGACATTATATTCCTTTATGTCAATTGTAAAATTTAATATAACAGAACTCTATTGCAATTGCTTTGATATGTATCAAGCTTTGCTAAACTGCGATTGACTATAATCTGCTTTACGATTAAAAACGGAGCAATACGATAAATGGAAAACGAACTACTTTATGAAATGCAAAACGCCTTTCCAATGACACAAAGGCCGTTTAAAGATGTAGCAGAAAAATTAGGCACTACGGAAGAGGAGATACTCTCCACTGTACAGAAACTCAAAGATGAAAAGATCATCCGCCAAACTTCGGCTATTTTCGATACCAAACGCCTGGGGTACAAATCGTCCCTTGTCGCTTTTAAGGTATCGGAAGACAACATAGAGACAGCAGCCAATATTATCAACAGACATCCGGGTGTCAGCCACAATTACCTGCGTAATCACGATTATAACATCTGGTTTACCATGGCAGTCTCTCCAGACTCCAGACTCGGGCTGGAAAAGACGATTGAAACGCTTAAAGAACAGACAGGTGCGCAGGATGCCATTACGCTTCCCACACTTAAAATGTTTAAGATCTCCGTCAAAATGGATACTACCGGTAAACGTGCAAAAAAAGAGAAGCTCAAAAAAACAGCCTACCAGGAGATTGAACTGACTTCACAATATATTGAAGTGATCAAAGAACTGCAAAAAGATATTGCGGTTGTTTCGGAGCCTTACAAGGAAGCGATTGAGAAACTGAAGATGGACTATGATGAATTTTTCAGGATCGCCAATCACCTTAAAGAGAGCGGGGTCATGCGCCGTTTTGCCACCATACTCAACCACAGAAAAGCCGGCTTTGGTGCCAATGCCATGTCGGTATGGGTCGTACCGGAAGAGAAAGGGGAAGAGATAGGACGGCAGATGGCGGAGTTTTCAGCGGTCAGTCACTGTTACCTACGTCCCAGCTACCCCGACTGGCCCTACAATCTCTTTGCCATGATCCACGGTAAAAGCCAGGAGGAGTGCGACTCTCTCATAGAAGAGATGGCTCAGCAGAGCGGTTTGACAGAGTATAGCAAACTCTATTCTACCAGAGAGTTCAAAAAACAGCGGCTTGTCTATTTTGATGATACATTCAAGGAGTGGGAAGCCGAGGTTCTGTAGGCCGGTTTTCCCTGTCCCAACCTGTACTAGCGTTATGGTTCTTTATATCCGATCTGTGCTTTAAAATGCGCAATACAGTTGGTACAGTCTTTCATGGTATTGGTCTCGACAATACTGTAAAGCGCATCTTCATTATGTACTGTAACCACATGATTGTCTACGGAAATGATCCCCTCTTTTTTAAATTTTGTCATAATTCTGGAGAATGTTTCCGGGGTCAGGTTGAGCATTGAGGCGATCTCATTGTTCTTCAGGCGCTGGAACAGTGCAAGTTTCTGCATCATCAAATCTGCCACTTTCGCTTCCGAAGAGAGCACCGTCTCTTTATGCACCAGTGCCGACAAAAGCGCGACTTTTCCGGTAAGCGACTTAATAATCTCCAAAGAAAAATTGGGATTGTTCAAATGCTTATAAACCATTTCAAAAGGCAGCAACCCCATAGAACCGTCAGTGACAAATTCACAGGTAGCAGGGAACGGCTGCTGCTCAAAACAGGCATACTCGCCAATCATGGAGGGTGCATTCAACCGGTTAATCTGTATCTGCGTCCCTTTGGGGGTCGTTTTATAGAGTTTGATACTGCCTTTCAGCAGGATATGGAGGTATTCACTCTGGTCCCCTTCATAAAAAACAATACTGTCTTTGGTGAAATGTTTAACATGGGTAAGATCATATAACTCTTTTATATGTACCGGAGACAATGCCGCAAACATTGGTATCTCTTCAAGTTTAAACATCTATGTACCTCTTTATCTTTCTTACAAGAGCGTACTATACAGTATAAAAGATAAAATATCTACCAATATTCAGAATAATTGTAAAAAAGCTTCCAAATGACAATGTTTGACACTATTGGTCTACTTTTCAAACCAGCTCAACTGCTCCCTGAGGCGCACAACTTCCCCTACGACAATCAATGCAGGCGTAGGAAGGTCTTTGGCTTTTTCATAAATATCTTCCAGTGTACCAACCACTGTTTTTTCATCCGGGCGTGTCCCACGGCTGATCACGGCAATAGGATGGTCTTTGGGTTTTCCGATTTCCATCAGTTTGTCTGTAATCTTCTGAAGCCTGTGTAACCCCATCAAAAAGACGATCGTATCATCTGTTTTGTAATTTTCCCATGGGATCTGGGAGTGGTCTTTATTGCTGGATTCATGGCCTGTAACCACCCGGAACGAAACGGTGATACCCCGGTGCGTTACAGGAATCCCGGCATACTCCGGGACAGCGATCGCAGAAGTGACACCGGGGATGAATTCAAACTTTATATCTCTTTCATGCAGATAGATACCCTCTTCCCCTCCTCGTCCGAATACAAACGGGTCTCCCCCTTTAAGCCGTACTACGGTTACATACTTGAGTGCTGCCTGATAGATCACTTCATTGATCTCATCCTGGGGGAGGGTATGGTGGGAATCCTCTTTCCCGACATAAATAAACTCACATCCATCTTTCGCCTCTTTGAGAATATCCGGATTGGCAAGACGGTCATAGATGATCACATCCGCTTCCCGTACCACACGCAACGCTTTGACCGTTAAAAGGTCGATATCACCGGGACCGGCACCCGTAAGATAGACTTTACCCATGTCCATTTCCTTTTTTGGCGGTATTTTCACCTTTCTTTAAACCTTTCGGCAAATATAAATTTATTTGCGTACTTTCAACATGGCGGGCAATTCCCCACTCTACATATGGTTTCATTTTCTATTCTCCATCGCTACCTGTTCTTCTGTCAAATAACAAGAGGGATCTTCTGCCCACATGTCGCCGTAAATCGCATACGCACGGCTTCTAGACCCTCCATTACAGATATCCAGGTAGCGGCAGTCGGTACATTTACCACCGAGTTCCCGGGGATGTATACGCAGCTTTTGCAACATCTCCACCGGCTCGTTCGTCCAGATATCCGAAAAATCCTGCGTCAGGATATTGCCTATTTTTACAGGGAAAAACGGATCGGGCTTGACGAAGCCTTCAGAGTCGATATTGAGCAGTTTCCGTCCTGCACTGTTACCGCCCCACGCCACAAGCCTGCGATGCATCTCGTCGGCATGCTGAGGGTATTTTTGGATAAATCTATCATAGAAAAGGATCGCATCCATCTCCATATTTCCCGTAACAATCTCAATATCCCTGCCTGTCTCATGATATTCGAAGGCTTTGTCCAGAATATAATTGACCGCCGTGATACGCTGTTCTTTGCTAAGGTCCATTTCCAGATTCTCCAGGCCCCTGCCGCTGTAAACAAGGTGTGAGATATAAACTTTCGGAATATTGTGTGCTTCCGCCAGTTCAAAAATAAACTGCAGGTCATCATAGGTATCTTTGGTAATAGTGAAACGGATACCTACTTTTGTCTTTCCAAAACTGTTGAGCAGGTCTACCGCTTTCATCGATTCGACAAATGAACCTTTAAGTCCTCTAAATTTGTCATGGACTTCAGGTGAACCGTCGATACTGATACCGATATAGTCAAATGTTTCAAGTATTTTTTCCGCATTGCTCTGTTTCACATAGAGCCCGTTGGTAGAGAGGTAGGTAACAATACCCAGCTCCTTGCAGCGTGCGGCAATATCGAACAGGTCTTTCCTTGTCAATGGCTCTCCCCCGGAAAAAATAAGGAATTTTACGCCATTTGCCTTGAGTTTCGGCAATGTTTCCATAATATTTTCAGTAGTCAGCGTATCGACAGCATCCAGGTCAGCCTTGGAGTAGCAGTGCAGACAGGAGAGGTTACATCGGTTCGTAAAGTTCCAGATAGCGATACTGCCGTCAAGTACTCTTGCCGGTTTGCCCGCTGTGACAGACTTCAGCAGGTTGGATAACCTAAACATTATTGTTTCTCCTTATTGGCGGCGATACTCGGATAGGGTTCTTTGATGATCTTTTTTTTATACTCTTTTGTCGCATTTACCTCTGTTGGTTCTTTTGCTTTAAAAGAGAGGATATACGCAGTGATCGCTTTCAACTCTTCTGCCGTCAGTTTAAATGACGGCATCGCATTGCGTCGATATCCGAATATTTTGGACACACCTGCAGGATCCGCGATCATTGCCTGTATCTCTTCCGCACTTCTCTTTGAAGCGATCTCCTCAAATGGCGGCCCGAATGCAACTGCCGTCTGATGGTGGCATCCCCAGCAGTAGGTTTCAAAGACTTTTTTGCCACTTACGGCATAAAGCCCGGAAGAGAATGGCAGAATGAGCGAAACAACAAGTATGATTTTTTTCATAATACTTCAACCTTGATTTAATTCAACAAAAAAGATAATAACAATTTTTTAATATTGATCAGTTGATTTGAGACAAGAAAGGGCTACTTTTCCATATCTTCCCCATCCATTGTTTTTGCGATCACTACAATTGCACCGAGAAAAAGGATAATCAACCCTATATAAAGATACTCCATCTGTTTCCTTTATGCATTTTGCACTTTCCCGTGCTTACGCATCAGTTTCATAAAACGATGCATTTCATCATGGGATTCAAAAGCACTTTTTTCAAAAAAGAGTGTATGGTTCAGTGTTTGAAGCAGTATTCCGTCCTCGAACTTGATTACTTTGTAAATATGTTCCCAGTCGATCAACACCTCTCCGTACCAAAGTCCCTCCTCGGTCAGCCTGAATGTCACATCCTGTCCATGGACACCTGATTTGTCATAATATTTGACGATCAGCCTTTTACGTATATACCAGCGGATATAGTACCAGTATATCACGAGAAAGGTAGAGAGGTAGAGCAGGCCGAAAACATTGTGTTTCAACGCACCCACGATAGCGAACTGTACCAGGGCGATAAAAAGCCACCCGATGTAGCGTTTGGACGAGTGTTTCATATCCCAGTCATAGTAGAGCTTGCTGGCCCTGACTGCCAGCTCCCTGCTCCACTTGAAACGGATGGTTACAGGTTTAAATGTGCTCATCGCAACTCTCTATGACCAGATCGGATTTTTTCAAATACCCCTTCTCTTCAAGTGTCTCTATCATTTGCAGCGTCTCTTCATATTTCTTTTCGAAAATGGCACTGTTCTTCTCATAGACAGCCCGTTCTTTCTTTGCATAGAGCCATGCCCAGACAATAGAAAGTCCAAAGAAACCGTAAATCCACAACTGCCACTCTTTCAGGTCGAGCAGGACAATAAAATACTGCACGGAAAAGAGAACAAAAAATTCGACGGAAAAGATGATCACCAGTGTAGAACTCTGTTCGAAATCAAGTGTATATTTCTCTATCTCCCGCAGAAGCGCCAGGTTTTTATTGACTGCTTTGGCTTCCTCTTTTGCCGCATCAGGAACTTTGGAGAGATCAATATCCCGTAAATGGATATTGCTCAGATTGTACTCGACATTGATCTGTTTGTAATCCTCCAGAATCTGGGGATGTTCCTGCATGATCTGTAAAATCTCCTCTTCGGAAACCCTTGTCTTTCCTGCAATACGCTGCACATCCTGAAGTACCATGTCGTACAGGCCGACTGTTTTTATCTCTAATGCAACTCTTTTTAAATGAATCAAATCTGTTTCCTAATTAATATATAATAAATTTTTTCATAAGCCCGTTTAGATAAAAAGAGATTATGAAAAAATTTGAGGGGAAAGAGGGGAAACCCCTCTTTATGCCGAAGTTACGCTTTATGGTTTTCAGCAACAGTTTCCGGCTCTATGCCATAAGAAGCCGTAGGATCTTTTGCCGGCATAAAGATACCGATCAAACCTTTGATCCCTACGGAAAGTACAATGTTAAGCAGGAAGATCAACCATGCTACCAGTACCATCGTACCACAGATCGCGGCAAGGATCATCAGTGTATTGAATTCACCATGCACATAGAGGTGACGTCTTAACATACCGTCAAGCCCTGCCATTCCTCCGAATGCACCCATACCGATACCACCGATCAGATACATCCAGAAATGGAGGTTCGACATTTTGGACGAGAACATTTTCGTATTGTTCGTTACAATCGGCCAGAGTACATACAGGGCACTGTAGAGTGTCATGTAAAGTCCGACGATCAATGCAATATGCACGTGTGCCATAATGATCCACTGTGTATTGTGAAGAACACGGTTCATACCCATATCCGCCTGGATGATCGCTGCGGGAACAGCCAACCCGAATCCTACCAAACCACCAAGGAGGTACTTGAGTTCCATGGTCATTTTAAGTGGTCTTGCTTTCCACAACGTTACCAGTGTGATGAAGAGTGCCAAGCCCTGAGTCAGAAGTTCGAATGCCGTAACCATCTCTCCGGAAATCAGTTTCATCATTTCAGGCTGTCCCTGGTCTGCCAGCAGGTGGTGGGACCATACCATCCAGGAGACAAGCAGTTCAAGCATCAATGCCGCTCTCGCTACGTTCTCCATAAAAAGTTTCTGTCCGGTGATCAGTGTTGCAAGCAAATACCATGAACCGGCAACATAGATGAGTACCAAACCGTCAGCAACGAGGTCAAGTCCCCACCAGAAGTAGTTTTTATAGAGCAGCGCATCGATTGCCGTTACATCAAGCGCATGGCCGCTTGCATCGAAAACAAGATAAACAAGCACGAGAACACCTGCACTCAAGATCACAATCGCATCCAGGAAAGTATCGACCGTACCACGGAAGATCGCAACAACAGGAAGTGCCAGTGCCGGCTCTTTGGAGTATGGCGGTTTGCCTGTCAGTTTATGGACAAGGTTCAACATACCGTCAATACCGAAACCTGAGATCAGAAGCTCTTTGGTCGTTTTGTCTTTATGGACACCGACTCTTGCAAAGATCGTTGCATAGATATTGTAGATGAATCCCAGTGTTCCCAACATGATTAACGCGACACCGACAATAAAGACAATCCCTCCGACAACACTGAACTGTGTAGTATCGGCAGGAAGCGGCCAATAGAGTGTATAGAGCGGTGCATACTGCCATACAAATGCAGCGATCCATGCCAGTGCAGTTCCTACTGTAATCAAAATCCATACCGCATTTGCAAGTTTGACACTGTAAAGCGGTTTTTTAGTCAGGAACGGTACCAGAAACATAAAAGCTGCAAAGACAAGCTGATATGTTGAACCGAAAATACCTACGATCGGGTGGACCGTCATAATGGAAAAGTAGTGTGCCGGATGTGAGAACATTTCAGGCAGCGGATTTGCCGGCCCTGTTACAACCAATTTCATGATCATCCCCTCGATCGCAACCAGACCGAAGAAGAGGAATGACATAACGACTGCACGGAGTGTCACTTTCTGCAATGCATTCAAACTGTCTGCATCAAAGTTCGTCCCGCTTATCAGGTTTTTCATAATACTCATTTGGCACCTCCTTCATTACATCCTACCACTTCAAGCCAGTTTTTTACCAACATCAAATCCTTTTTCCCGTCTTCAGAATACTGCTCAGGCCCGGAATATTCGGTAGAAGTCAAATCAAATACACCATTGTGGTTGAATGTCCAAAGCATATCGTTCGAATCAAGAATACCGTTTACATCTACTCCCGGATTGACCTGCATCTGGGTTACCAGCGTACCATCCTGTCTAAAGAGTCCGAAACCATAAACAAGGTCACGGCTTTTTACGTTAAACTCTATCGTCTGCCCGCACTGTACCGTCACTTTTTTTGGGATCCCCACCCACTTATGTTTTTCGATCTCAAATGTATAGGATGCATCCGGTTTGATGTTATGCCTTGTAATATCCTGAGATACCCACGGAATCGCATTATAGGTAAAAATATGGTGCCCTACCCCCGCTGCAACCAAAAACGCCATATACGTATAAAATGGAATACGCACAACCGATTTTGCTTCCTTTCTTGTCAGGTTATAGCCAAACCATGCAACGATGGAAATGATCATCAATGCATAGATGGTATAAGCCGTCTCGTGAAACTTCAATAACTCTATCGAGCTAGCAAATGTCATCTTTTCTCCTTATTAATTTAACGTTATGATAATTATAGTACTAGATTATTATTAAAAATTGATTTATATCAAGCCATACCCCCGAAGATTGATGCTTTTTTAGGCAACAAAACCTATGGAAAAAGAGATTTTTCACAGGAATGCCCAAAAAATAATCATATGACATTTTTACTACCCTGTACAGCTTGATACACATCAAGACAAAACAGCTGCCGTTGGCTTACAATAATACTATTATAAAATGAAGGACCTCTATGATGAAACTATGGAGTACATTGTTACTGCTTATTGCAACAGCATCAAATATATATGCTGGCCTGGAAAATACTACCTGCAAAAAATGCCACCCGATTATTTTTTCCGAATACCAGACTTCCATGCACTCAAAATCATCTATATTTAAAGATGATGTGCATAAAGCCGTATGGGATAAACACCCGGCAAAAGCAGCCAACAGGTACCTCTGCGCAAAGTGCCACACACCATCGGACCATGCACTGATATCGGGCAAACATCCTTTTGAAGCAAACCAAATACAGCGGACAGAACCGATATCCTGCCAGACCTGCCATACCATTGAAAATGTTGAGGAACATACCAAAACCAACAAAAACGTTTATACCCAAAAAAAGAAATATTTTTTCTCTGCCAAAGTATCTGAAAAAGGCAAAAAGATTATTTTCAAAGAGGAGAAAAGCCTTTTCGGGCTCTTTACCAGAACATCCGGCTCTCCATACCACAGTATAGACTATTCAAATGAGAACTTCTATAATGCAAAGATGTGCCTGGGATGCCATGATCATAAACAAAACGGAAAAAAATTTACAGTCTGTGATATGCAGATCAAACAGGGAGACTCAAAAGAGACCTGCATCAGCTGCCATATGCCACAGAGAAAAGGATCTTTTGTCAATCTGCACGATACCAAAACCCATGCTTTTCACGGTATGAGTATTCACAAGAAACCGGTCAACCTCTCCAAATACATCATCCTCTCTTTAACCAAAAAATCAGATGGATTTGAAGTTACCATTCACAATAAAGCGACCCATACACTTTTCCCTCAACCGCTCAGGCTGAACCAGTTGAGAGTAGACATAGAGAGAAACGGCAAAATCATCCCCCTTGCCACCAAATCGTTTGTACGGATTATAGGGAGAGAGGGAAAACCGGCAATGCCATGGCTGGCGACAGAAATTCTGAAAGACACGACCATTAAAGCCCTCGAAACCCGTAAAATCCCGTATGACACGCCACTCCACAAAGGGGATAATGTCGTCATTACATTTGGGTACTATCTTGTCAACCCCAAAGCCGCCAAGAAATTGGGCATCAAAAACCCCGGTGTTACAAAATTCATTATACTTACAAAAAAGAGGGTAGTTATCGAGTAGAAGGAAATTCCTCCTTCTGCCCATGACAGCAAAGTTTTAGAAGCATTACCCAGAAAAGCCCCAGACCAAACCCGCCAAGCACATCCGAAAACCAGTGTACATTCAGGTAAATACGGGAAGCACCGATCATTAACGGCCATGCAAGCATTACCGCAAGCAGAAGTATACGCCCTGAGGCAGAATCGATTTTCCGGACAAATATAAAATAAAGAGCCATTGCCATTGATATTGACATAGTGGAGTGCCCAGAGGGGAAAGCGTAGCCTGACACATCGATGACCTGCATCTGTGGGCGGGCTCTGGTAACAAATGATTTGACCACAGCAAACAGCACGATGGAACCGGCAAACGCCAACAAATAGAACTTGGCATCGTCATACCACTTTCTATAAAGGAAGAGAAGGAGCAAAAGAGCGGAAAAGAACAAGCTCTCCTTCATACCGTTGAGATGTGTCAAGGCAATAACCCACCTGTTCCATGATTTGACGCGCCATGAGGAGACAAGCCGGCTTACCGTGTGGTCTACGGGCAGAGAATCTCCATAGTGCAGTATGCTCAACAGCATACCAAGAAAAAGAAACAGACCCAAAAGAGCAAAAAGCAGGTAGACGTTACGATGTTTCAAAGCGATCTCCGTTATTTGATATCGTATTCTACCACATCCCCTTCAAGTGTTTTCAAAAATGCCACGACATCACTGATCTGCTCTTTGGTAAACTCCTGTCCTATTTGATATTTACTCATAATTCTGACAGCCTCTTCAAGTTTTTCAACCGATCCATTATGGAAATAGGGTGCTGTTTTTGTAATATTGCGAAGGATCGGCACACGGAACCGCAAGGTATTGTCTTTCCCCAGAAAACCTCCCTTGTTTTCAAAAGGGAAAGGGCTCTCTTTTATATGGAGGTCCGGTTTGAAAATCATCCCTGCAAAATCTGAGAAATAGTGCCTGAGAGGAAATTTCTGAATACTCTGCCCCCCTACGCTCATTCCGGTATGGCACCCTTTACATCCTTTGACAATAAAAAGTGTCATTCCCCGTTTTGCTGCTTCAGATATCGCATTGTTGTCACCCTCTAAAAACCGGTCATACGCTCCTCTTGTCAAGAGGGTCCGCTCATACGCACCTATGGCCTTACGTACATGTTCAAACGTAATCTCTCTGCTGCCAAATACCTTTTGAAACATTTCCTGTAATGCATGATCCCTGTTTAGGCGTTCCTCAACCTCTTTGGGTGTCATGTTCATCTCAAACGGTGCCTGTACCGGTCCACCCGCCTGTTCTTCCACATCTTTTGCTCGTCCGTTCCAAAACTGTGCTTTTGCCAGCGCAGCATTCAGGACGGTTGGTGAATTCAAATGAAAAGGATTGGCTCTACCGTGAAACCCTATGGCAGTAGGCAGGTTATCATCCCCACCCTCTGTCAAATGGTGGCACGAGGCACAATTGAGTGTTTTGTCTCGGGAGAGCCTTGTATCAAAAAAGAGTGCTTTCCCCAAAGCGACCTTCTTCCTGCTCATCGGATTTTCAGGATTGTCGACGACCTTCAACAACGCCTCATAGGTTTCAGGAACAGGGGACATATTGTGTGAAAGCGCAGCCTCCCGTAACGCTTCATCTCCCATTTTTTTGATACTTCTTTTGGGCAATACAAATGGTAACGATGCAATCAAAGCCACGGTCAACAATGTAATAGTAACAGGATGAAATAACTTTTTCACAATATCTCCTTCTTCTTTTCAGTATATATAAATAATAACAAAGTATCAAGATTGTTTGAGCACAAGAGGAATTTTCTTTTAGCACAAAAAGAATTTTTACCCTTCTGTTTAAAATAAGAGTAAATTTATCCTATTATTGATTTGGATCAAGCAATACCTAAGATTATTCCGTTATATTTCGTTCAAATCTAATTAGGAGTATTTTTATCTTAATTAGAAGTTCATACCAAGGAGTCTGTCTTGAAACAGATCACTGTTTTACCGACACTATTTTTAATCTTAACAGGATACCTGTTTGCTGATGTAACAAAAGGGAAGGCTGTCTATGCCGCAAACTGTGCCATCTGCCATACCGTCAATGGAGGCAGAGCCCTGGGGCCGGACTTTAACATTGTCGCATACACAAGAACCAAAGAGGAGATAGCAGGATATGCCAAAGATCCTTATGCCAATTATAAAAAATTTGGCTACAGCGCCAATGCCATGCCAACCCTGCCGCTGGAAGACGAGGAGTTCAAAGATGTTGCAGACTATATCAGTTCCCTGCAACCTTTTAAAAAATGGATGATCAAAAAGAAGCATTAATGCTTCATAAGTTCTTTCGGATAGACACCATAGGTAGAGAAAAAGAGTTTGGAGAAATGTCCCTGGTGTCTGTATCCCACTCTTTTTGCAATCTCACCTACCGTCAAATTCTCCTCTTTTAGTAAAAAATTCGCTTCTTCCAAACGAAGCTTCTGTACATAACGGTAAAGTGTTGTTCCATACACTTTTTTAAAGACTTTTTTCAGTTTGGATTCATTGGTGGCACAAAGATGTGCCAATGTATCGATGGCAGGAGGAAGGATAAAGTCTTTTAAAAGAATTGCCTTGGCCCGGAATGCGAGTTCCTTCTCCTCCTTTGTAACATCTTCCACCAAAATATCAAGCAGGCTGAAGTGGTGGATCATAAACTCCACAACACGATGTTCCGCACGGATACTTTGCATTTTTTCACCGGAGGAAATGTCTAGCAGCCTTTCGACAATATACATACTCAATGCATCAACAGGCAAGAGATTGATCTTTTCCAGAGAGACCTCTTGCTGTATTTTATGATACAAAAAATCAATCGGTTCATTCTGGGCGCCGCTTAGATAGCGTTTTAGAAAAAAATCTGCAATAAAAAGTATAAAGATATCGGTATTGTGACACGGGGGCATCGACAGTGTCATATCCTGCCGGGATGAGGAAAATACACCGATCTCCCCTTCTTTGACCCCTACCGAACGCGATGCCAGATGGTCGTCTATCTGCAATACGCCTCTATGTACCATCACAATCATTACCATTCTGTCCAGATTTTTCAGCCTGACTTCCTGGCCACAGTCCGAAAGTTTGTTTTCCAAAAAGACAATACCATTTGAAATATCAACCCGTTTAAAGTGGCCACGCTCTCCTTCTGTCAAGCGGGTAATTTTGTATCTGGTATCGGTAATATTGAAAAAGAAACTATCCATCTTTCAAACCGTAATAGGCTCTTACCCTGCGTTCAAAATCTTCATCACTCAACTCCCGTTTCATAGGAATGAATTTTTTGGATTTATCACCTGCAGTCTGGCGTGCGGGAGCACGTTGATCCTCTATCATCTCCAAAATAAGTTTGGCAACTTCCATAGTATCATTACCGTTATTGATCTGTTCTATAATCACGGGGGCCAATGTCGATACCATTCGTGCATACGGAGACGCTTCGCTGAATGTTGCCGGATTGGCCACCAAATTATCTCTGGCAAAATTGGTATCGAAAAAACCGGGCATGATAGAGTGTACCCTAATGTTAAAATCTCTCAACTCATAACGAAGCGAATCGGTGATCCCCTCCACCGCATATTTGCTTGCGTTATAAAAGGTAAGCAGAGGAAGGCCGATCTTTCCCAGAAAAGAACTGATATTGATGATTATCCCGCTTTTTTGCTTTCTCATTTTCGGAATCACGGCTTTACACATCCGCATCACACCAAAGACATTGACATTGAACTGGTTGAACATTTCCACTTCCTCAACCTCTTCTACCGTTGAGACCAGGCCATAACCTGCATTATTGACAAGTATATCGATCGTGCCTATCCGGGAAACTGCCTGTTCAATACTTCGTGGGTCGGTAATATCCAGCTCCAAAGGATAGAGATTTTCAGACCTTACATCAAAAAGTTTTTGCGGTGTTCGGGATCCGGCATACACATAATACCCCTGCTCTGCCAGATATATTGCCACAGCTCTTCCCATGCCGCTGCTGCTTCCCGTAATAAGAACATGTTGTTGATCTTTTTGCATCCTCTATTATAATCAAAACAAAATACAATCCTATTGACAGATATCAAAGATTTATTTGATACATTTGTCCTTTTATGAAGCCATTTTACTTTTATCGGTAAAATTTTGGATCTTTTGGCATCTTTTTATACTGTTTTATGCCATAATACTTTCACTTGAACGGGAAGCAGCCATCATGATCCATAAACATATTACAGAACAGACAGCTATTTTTTTCAGTGTATCCAAGTGGGTATTTTTATCTTCGGTTATCGGTGTTATCATCGGCTCTGTCGTGACACTTTTTTTAAATATTCTAGCCTATGCGGAAGATTCGCGTTCACTGTTGCCTTTTGACTACTACTATCTGCTTCCTCTTGGACTTGTCCTGACGGTATGGCTGGTGAATACCTTTGCCCCAAGCGCGGAGGGACATGGTACGGAAAAAGTCATTGCCGCCGTACATAAGAGTGACGGAAAGATCAATATCTCCGTCATTCCGATTAAACTCTTAGCTACGGTTATCAGTATTTTTGCCGGTGCTTCTGTCGGGAAAGAGGGACCGGGAGCTCAAATAGGTGCGGGGGTTGCCTCTGCACTTTCAGACCTTTTTAAATTTAACAAACATGACCGTAAAAAACTGGTCATCTGTGGAATCAGCGCCGGATTTGCCACAGTTTTCGGTACACCTGTAGCAGGTGCTATCTTTGGGGTGGAAGTACTGATCATAGGCGTTATCCTCTACGATGTGCTGCTTCCCTCTTTTATCGCAGGTTTCGCAGCTTTTACCACTGCACAGTTCCTGGGGATCGACTATACGTATTACAACCTTCATTTTTACCAGAGTATCTCGCTAGACATATGGCTTATCGCAAAGGTTGTTCTTGCCGCACTCTTTTTCGGGATCGTTTCCGATATTGTCATTACTACCGTCTCGTTTACTGCAAAAATCATTAAAAAGATTCCCTTCAACAGTTATGTCAAAGCTTTTGGAGGCGGTATTATCATTGTAATCCTGACATTGATTTTCGGACAGGAATATATTGGATTGGGGTTGGGCATTATCCATAATACAATCAATCCTGATCCTCTTTATGCCGTTGATATTCACTGGTATACCTTTTTGCTTAAAACCCTGTTTACCTCACTCTCTTTAGGTTCGGGAGGAAGCGGCGGTATCATCACGCCTATTTTTTACATTGGTGCGACCAGCGGGCATACCTTTGGAGCGCTTTTCTCCCCGGAACATCTTGTACTCTTTTCCGCTCTGGGATTTGTCAGTGTCCTCTCCGCGACAACCAATACCCCTATTGCTTCCACGATCATGGCGGTAGAGCTTTTCGGGTTGGACATCGCACACTATGCCGCCCTTGCCGCAGTCATCAGCTTCCTGATCTCCGGCCACAGAAGTATCTTCTCATCACAAATCCTGGCAATGAAAAAATCTGAAATGCTTGCGGTCAAAATCGGAGAAGAGGTCGAAAATATTACTGCGGACCTGGAAGATGCGCAAAAGAGTAAAATCGACCGTCTCAAAGACCGGCTTCATATTAAAAGGGAGCTCTTGAAAAACCGTAAACGCGGCAAAAAGAATTAAGGGAAAAGAAGATGTACAGTGGTTCCTTTACCTAAGGTTGAAAGAATTTCCATCTTCCCCCGATGCAGTTCTATGCCTTTTTTTACAATAGAAAGCCCAAGACCAAAACCTTGAATATGCCTATTTCTTGATACATCGACCCGGTAAAACCTATCAGTAACCTTTGTAAGCTTTTCTTTTGGTATCCCTATCCCTTCATCTTCTATCATAAAGTGTATTTTCTCTTTCCGATAAAGAGAGATAGTGATTTTTTTACCCTTGGTTGTATATTTGACAGCATTGTCGACAAGATTGGAGAAAATAGCAGCCAGAAGAAGCGGATTTCCATGGACAAGAACAGGTTCAAGTACCGCTATATGTAAATTCAACTGCTTTGCATGTATCATACTGTTGTACTTTGAAAGTATTGCAAGCAGCATTGTATCAAGCTGACACGGTTCAAATGTCTGAACAATACTCTCTTTACTGTACCTGGTGAGCAAAAGTAAATTCTCTACAATCTGTTCTATCTGTTCTGCTTCATAGGCGATGGTATGCATGCTTTTAATATATGCCTCCGGCTTACGCAGTTTGCGCAGCGTAACTTCTATTTCTCCTTTTATGACCGTCAGAGGAGTTCTCAGTTCATGGGAAACATCACTGTTAAAGCGATTCAAGTTCTCCACCCCCTCTTTCAGCCTGACAATCATACGGTTAAATGCTTCGACAAGTGCCTTAATTTCATCTTCTTTTTCCGGAACAGGTATGGTGCCTGAAAAGTTATTGACACTGATAGCATTTGCTGTTTGAGTAATGTGTTCGACCGGTATCAGGATCTTGTCGATCAATTTACTTCCCAAAAAGAGCAGTATCAGCAACAGCAAAGGCATCACTGTCAATAATGTATCTTCTACATCTTCAATTGTATTGTCAATTTTGTGTGTCGCAACAATCACTTTTCCGTTAAAAGGCTTCTGAAGTATCAAAACATAAATACCTTTCAAATATTGTTCTGATTCAATTAAAAAAAACCTGTCTTTCCGTATGGGGTAATAAGAAGCATAATTTAATGTAAACTTGTGATTTTCAAGTATCACTTTTCCCTCTTTAATGACCGCTATATCCAGGTTCCTGTAAGCCTCTTTTTTCAAGAGGTTTTTTCCCAGTGCCCCGGAAGATAAAATATCTGCTTCGATCTCTTCTGCCTGTGTATAAAGTGTTGTCTGCAATTTTAACTGAACACTCTGTTTTAAAAAATAATAGAATGTAAAACTAAATATAATCAGCACGATCGCCGTAATTGTACCAAACCACAACAAAACACGCTTTTTTAAACTATATGACTTCAATCTTATACCCCAAACCTCTAAAACTCTGAATCAGGTTTTTTCCTATTTTTTTTCTTAAATGATAAATGGTGACCTGTATGACATTGCTGTTGATAACTGCATCATGACACCAAAGCTGTTCCTCTATCATAGCTACGGTAACAATACTGTTTTTATACTTGACAAGGAAACATAATAATTCAAACTCTTTTTGGCTCAAAACAATCGTTCTACCCTCCTTTTGAACGGTTTTAGCATCCAAATCAAGGGTAATATCCTGAATGGTAATACAATTATGCCCATCCATAGCACTTCTTCGATAAAGTGCTTCTATTCTTGCCAATAGTTCTTCATACGCAAACGGTTTGGTCAAGTAATCATCCGCACCCTCTTTCAGCGCACTTACTTTATCTTGTATTTCATCTTTTGAAGTAAGCATAATAACAGGTGTTTTTACTTTTTCCCCACGTAAACTATGTAAAATTTCTATACCACTTTTCCCGGGAAGCATCCAGTCAAGTATCATGATGTCATACACATTCGTACTTGCCATATATTCACCCTCTTTACCCTCTTTACTGCTCTCTACAAGATGGCCGTCCTCTGTCAATCCTCTTGTTAAAAACGATAAGATATGGACATCATCCTCTACGATTAAAATTTTCATAGTTTCATTATAGAGTTTTAATATGAAATGAGAATGAAAATATCTCTTTCATCCTCATTTCATTTTCATTCTATATGATTTTAACATTTTTAATAAATGGAAAGATAAATCAATGAAAAAACTTCTTCTGATATTAATACTACCCATACATATAATGGCTTCAGAAAGTATACCGCATATACGAACTACAGAAGATATAACAGCCAATACCCTAGAACATTCCAAAAGCACATGGACAGAAACAGTTTTTTTCAAACCAAAAAAACCCCTATCAGATGAAGAATTAAAAACAAGAGTGCTCTATACAAACCTCATCGGTGCCAGTTTTGTTGCTGTATGGGGTACGGCTTTTTGGGATTACTTTACCATAAAACCTGTTGTTAAAAATGAAGGATGGTTCGGAAAAGATACAAAATATGGGGGTGCGGACAAATTCGGCCATATGTATTCTACTTATTTGTGGTCTGTAGGATTCTCCTCTTTGTATGAATATTGGGGAATGAGTGATGAAGAATCACTTTTATATGCCCCTCTTACATCCTGGACCTTTCAGGCATTAATGGAAATAGGAGATTCATTTAGCGCTTCACAAGGATTTTCCTATGAAGACCTGGTCATGAATACTATAGGTGCGGCATTCTATTATGTACGGGAAAAATTTCCAGAAGTAAAATCAAAACTTGATTTTCGTTTGGAATATATACCTGATTTCAATTCCAATGTTGACTTTTTTACGCAATATAATTCAATGAAATATTTAATGGCACTTAAATTCAGTGGTTTTAAAAGTATGGAAGATACTCCTTTAAAATATTTTGAATTTCAGGTTGGTTACTATACAAGAGGATACTCCGAACATGAAAAATATACAGATACAGAGCGGATCATTTTTGCAGGGATAGGCATTAATGTCTCTGAAGTTTTAAAAGCTATGGGATGGATAAAAACAAGCAAAATTTTCAACTACTATCAACTCCCCTGCAGCTATGTACCATTCGGACATGATTATGATTCAAAACAATATATTGCACCCTACTCCAGGCCCTATTATGGAGCAAAGAAATAGATTTTATTCATTTATATTTCATTCTCATCATTTAAAATCACTGCATGCAAAAGGCACATACTAAAAAAAATATACTTTATTGCCATGGATTAACAAAAAGCTATGGGAGTGGCACGGCAGAGGTAAAAGCATTGCAAGGTATAGACCTTGATGTCTATCAGGGTGAACTGCTTATGCTGGTGGGGCCTTCAGGTTGCGGCAAGACAACATTTGTATCGGTTATAACAGCCTTGCTTGGATTTGACAGCGGTACCTGTACTGTTTTGGGGCATGATCTTTCCCGTATGAATGAAGCGGAGAAAACAGCTTTTAGAGGGAGGCAGATCGGATTTGTCTTTCAGGCATTCAATCTTATCTCTGCATTGAGCGCTGTCGAAAATGTTGCTTTACCACTTACAATTTTTGGAACAGACAAAGCCATAGCGATTTCCCATGCAAAAAAGATGTTGAAACGTGTAGGCTTGGAGCAAAAAAAAGATGTGCTGCCGGGTAAACTGAGTGGCGGGCAGCAGCAAAGAGTCGCTATTGCCAGAGCATTGGTACATCATCCAAGACTGGTGATTTGTGACGAACCTACAAGCAGCCTGGACCATACATCAGGGCAGATAGTCATGGCGTTTCTAAAAAAACTGACCAAAGAGCATGGTATGACCATGATCGTCGTTACCCACGATGAGAGAGTATATACCTATGCAGACAGGATCGCACAGATGGAAGATGGGAAAATCGTACAGATAGAGGAAAGCAGGTGAAAAAATTTTATCATTTGATTGCAGTATCGCTTATCGGACTATGTATCGGTATGGCTGCAATTTTTTACAGTAACAGGGCAAAACCGTCCGATACTGTCACTATCCCTTCTATAAAACTGCCGTTCAACACTTTCATAGCCGGAACAGGGATCGTAGAATCAGGGAACAAAAATATTACTGTGGGTTCCCCTCTCTCCGGTGTTGTCAAAAATGTGTATGTACAAAGTGGCGACAAGGTACAACAAGGAGAACTGCTTTTTGAAATTGACGATACGCTTCTGCATTCAGATATCCTGATGGCACAGGCAGAGGTTAAAACTGCCAATGCAAAGTTTATGAGTGCAAAAAGATATTTTGAACTGATCAAAAGCTTTAAAAAGGCTCTGCCGCAAATGGTGACCAAGCCACAATACCTGAAGGCACAAAACGGTTTTTATGAAGCCAAAGAATACTTATCGGCAGCAAAAACAAAAGTGAATGCCTTGAAAGGTCAAGCAAAACGCTATAAGGTTTACAGTCCTATTGACGGAGTGGTACTACGCTCCGAAATAAGCAGGGGGGATTTTTTTGATACCCACTCCAGAGCACTTATAATAGGAAGCAACCGGTTCAATGTCCGTGCCAGCATTAATGAATATGATATTTCAAAATTCAAGCCCGGTACGAAAGCAGTAGCCTATTTACGCGGCAGCAATAAAGAAAAAATGGACTTGACCTATGCGTACACGATCCCTTATGTCATACCCAAAACAAACTTGACAGGATGCAGTACCGAACGCACCGATACCCGTGTATTACAGGTCATTTACTCTGTTAAAAAAGAGACAAAAAACTTCCCTCTTTATGTGGGAGAACAGTTAGATGTATTTATTCAAGTCCACACACAGGAAAGATAAGTATGTTTGAAGTAGCTGTCAAAATGCTGATGCACGACAGAACCAAATATCTTGGGCTTTTTACGGGTATTGGATTTACTGCATTTTTAGTGACATTTGCTATGGCATATTTTGCAGGATTTTTGACAAGAGGATTTGCACTTGTAAGTGAAAACCCCTCAGCCGATATCTGGGTAATGGATCCTTCCGTCAACTCAACGGAAGCAACAATCAATATGAGCGATACTTCTTTGGGACTTGTCCGCAGTGTCAAGGGGGTTAATTATGCTGTATCTCTCTATCTGGGTGATATCACTGCCAGATTTCCCAATGGACATTTCCAGTCCTTTCAGATGATTGGCGTGGATGATGCCGTATTGAGTGGCACACCGGAGCCAAACAACGGTCTTGGTGCCGGTGTACTGCATATGCCTGACAGTATTATCGTAGATAGTGGAGGCAGCATCGGAAAACTGCAAACACCCCTGCATACACAAGATATGTGGCCGTATGATGGCCCCCATCTCCATGCGCCTACACGCAAACTGCGCTATGGTGATATACTGATCATCAATGACGAAAGAGTCGTTACAGGCGGCGTCTCCTCCACTATTCCAAGATTTCCGCCAAAACCATTGATGTATACAACACAGTCAAACTTTAAACGATTAATCCCCGGTGAAAATAGGTATATTACATTTATTTTAGTCAAGGCAGAAAAAAATATTTCAATCAATACGCTGGCTAAAGATATTACTATGCAGACAGGATTAAAAGCCATTACGAGTGAAACATTTAAAAAAGAGACTGTCACATGGTTTCTTTCCAACTCGGAAGATGTGGGGGATATGGTCAATATGGTCATCCTTGCCATGCTGGTCGGATTTGGTGTTACCGGTGTCATGCTCTATATGTTTACCTATGAAAATCTCAGGGAATATGCTGTTCTCAAAGCAATGGGAGCCTCCGGGAAGCAACTGGCGACCATGGTATTCACCCAGGCTCTGATAGGTGTGGTTGTTGGAAGCGGCATAGGCATAGGAGCATGTGCCATACTGGGAGAGAGTGTTGCCGATGCGAATTTTCCCTTCCGCATGATGTGGTTTGCCCCTGCAGTAGGATTTGTGGGAGTATGGATTGTCAGTATTACTGCAGCGGTGATAAGCATAAGACCGCTGATTGGCATGGAACCGGGTATTGTCTTTTCCCAACGCTAAACAACCTTTTCATTTTTATTTCATTTTCACACTTTATACTCCCAAAAATTTTACCGGGAGAAACCATGCATACAGGAAGGTTTAAATTTGCTACAAATTTTATAGTCATTTTTTTCTTGGTTAGTTTAATCACACGAATTGTATTGCTTGGCATTACGTACGATCAGGCAGATATGGGTGCTACAGCATTGATGAAAGTCTTTACTATCGGCATGTTGTATGATTTTATAGCTGTATCCTACTACCTTATACCTTTTGTGATATATCTTATCTTGATACCAAATAAATTTTTTAATTCAAAATTACATAAATTTATCAGTTTGATGATTTATTTTATGGTGATCTACAGCATTGTTTTCAACGCTTTTAGCGAATACTTTTTTTGGGAAGAGTTTGGTAAACGGTTTAACTTTATTGCGGTAGATTATCTTGTCTATACCCATGAAGTCATACACAATATTTTAGAATCTTACCCCATCCCTCTTCTTTTGGGGATTATCTTTGTTCTCACAACCGGTATAATGTATTACACCTATAAAAAAACACAACTTCATCAGAAAGCTTTTACCTGCGACATGCCTTTTGGAAAAAGAGTAAAAATTGGTATGGTCTATCTTGCCTTGCCACTGCTTTTTTTCATCTTTCTGGATAAACAAACTCTGACACATACCTGTTCCAATACGTTTAACCGGGAACTTGCAAAAAATGGTTTGTATTCACTCTTTAGTGCTTTTAGACATAATGCGCTTGATTATAATGAATTTTATAAAACACTTCCAACAAATAAAGTACTGCAACGATACAAAATATTGGTATCTACCGGTAAAGAACAGTTTCTCAATGCCAATACACGCAAAATCGTTAAAGCAGGCCAGGAACACCATTATAATGTAATCTTGGTCATGATAGAGAGTTTAAGTGCCGAGTATGTAGGCGCTTTTGGAGACAAAAGAGGACTGACACCGCATATAGACAAGATGATCAAACAATCACTATTTTTCAATCACCTCTTCGCAACAGGAACAAGAACAGTCAGAGGTATGGAAGCAGTGACAATGAGTCTTCCGCCAACCCCGGGAAGAAGTATCGTCAAGCGACCGGACAACCAAAAGATGTTTGGATTGGGATGGTTATTTAGGGCAAGAGGCTATGACAATAAGTTTATCTATGCCGGACATGGATATTTTGACAATATGAATGCCTATTTTGGAAGTAACGGTTTTTCTATTGTAGATAGATTCGATTTTAATGATGATGAAGTACATTTTTCAAATGTATGGGGTGTGTGCGATGAAGATCTGTTCAATAAAACCATTAAAGAAGCAGATAAATCCTTTGCCAAGAAAAAACCGTTTTTCAGCTTTGTGATGACCACCTCAAATCATAGGCCCTATACCTATCCGAATGGCAAAATAGATATACCTAGCCATACAGGACGGTATGGCGGTGTGAAATATACAGATTATGCCATTAATAAATTTATAGAAAAAGCAAAGAAAAGACCATGGTTCAACAATACACTTTTCTTGTTTGTAGCTGACCACAATGGTGGAAGTGCAGGGAAAACAGAACTGCCTGTCTGGAGATACAAGATACCGTTTATCGTTTATGCACCACATATCGTAAAACCTCAAATTGTATCGAAAGTATCCTCACAGATCGACATAGCTCCCACGTTGCTCTCTTTGCTAAATTGGAGTTATGCAAGTAAATTTTATGGAAATGATATTTTGAATAAAGCATTTCAACCAAGGGCTTTGATAGGGAATTACCAAAAGCTTGGACTCTATAGAAATGATAAACTTACAATTCTCTCTCCAGATAAAACCGTTACAGAATTTAAAATAAAAAAATTGACACTTTACAGTAATACATACAAAGCAATAGTCCCTCTCAAAGCAGATGAAGAAGATACTGTCACCTATTATCAAAGTGCCAGTTACTTTCATAAAAAAAGAATGGATAGGCTT
>Ga0256828_1000526_pt1 | contig 25225 bp, 16 predicted proteins | sample CV88metaG_FD_185993 | JGI IMG/M metagenome (GOLD analysis project Ga0256828, IMG submission 185993) | Hydrothermal vent microbial communities from East Pacific Rise, Pacific Ocean - CV88 | ecosystem: Environmental > Aquatic > Marine > Hydrothermal vents | place: Pacific Ocean: East Pacific Rise...
AGTTCACCTAAGGTAAACAAATCCAATTCATAAAGAGCTTCTCCCTCTTCTTGTGTCAGTCGTTCTCTATTTTTTACTTTTTCAATTAGCGTCATATCTACTGCCCATAATTAATTTTTGCTATTATAACAACAATATATTAGGAGTCCTTTACGATGGAAGATATAAAAGCACAAATAGAAACATTACTCTATGAAGAAGCACCTGATTTTGAGATATCAAAACTCTTAAAAAAAGATATCAAAACTTATTTTGAAACACTTGAAGAGAGTTTTGCGACCAATAGTGGAAAAGGTTTTTTACTCAAGCATACTCGAAAAATAGACAGTATTCTTCAAATGGTGTACAAAGTTGCCATGCGTTCTATGTTTGGAACCTACATGCCCATGAAAAGTACCCTACCCATCACCCTTTTAGCCCTTGGTTCTTATGGAAGAGAACAGCTTTGTGTCTACTCTGACATTGATCTTATGATAGTCTACAAAGAAGTCCCGGGGTACAACACCAAAGAGATGATAGAGAAGATTCTCTATATACTTTGGGATGCTGGTCTAAAACTAGGTCATCGAGTTCATGAAGTGGGAGAAATTTTCGAAGTATCGAAAACAGACATTACCATTAAAACATCCATGATAGAGTCACGTTTTATAGAAGGTTCTAAACAACTTTGGAATCAAACACAAAATGAACTCTATAGAATTCGTAACGATAACCAAGAAGCTTTTATAAATGCAAAAATTGAAGAGATGCAAAACCTACATAAAAGATACCCACTAAGCATGGAACCAAACCTCAAAGAGGGAGATGGTGGTTTTCGTAATGCCAATCTTGTCTACTGGTTAGGAAATATTTTACACAATGTCGACAGAATTAAAGAGTTAGATGAAAGCATCATCTCTAAAAAAGCCTACGATGAGTTTTGGGAAGCCTTAGAGTTTTTATTTAAAGTTCGTTCGGCACTACACTTAGCAACAGGGAAAAAAGAGGACAAACTAAGACTTGATCTTGTTCCTGAAGTTGCAAAATATTTAGGCTATGAAGCAACCCAAAAAGATCAAATGAAATTTTCACGAAAAGTTATTTCTCATCTAAAAACCATTAAACTACACACAAGCATATGGATAGCTGAACTAAGTAATTGGTACAATAAAGAGACCATGCTTTGTCCCCAGAACCCAAATGATAACTACTTATCACTTCTAAAACAACTAAGTCTTGCTCCTGCTAAAAAGTTTCCTGTTCATCCAAGCTTTTTAAAAGCACTAAACTTTTCAGAAAAGAGTACAAATGTTGAAGATAAGATTTATACTATTTTATTAAAAATATTTCAAAGACCACAAAGCCATCTCATTTTAGAGACATTGGTAGACAGTAGACTTTTGGGCTACACCATTCCCTATATGAAAAAAGTTGTCAATCTTCCTCAATTTGATGGATATCATCAACATGCTGTGGGCATCCATTCTGTTAAATGTGTTGAAGCTTTAGAAAATATAGCAGATAAACGCGTAGCCGTCTTGTATAAAAAGTTAAGTAATCGAGAAAAACTTTTTATAAAAATTGTTACCCTTATTCATGATGCAGGAAAAGGACGCAAACGAGACCATTCGATAGTAGGTACACTTTTATTTAAAGGCTTTGCAAAACGACTAAATTTTTCAGAAGAAGAACTACGTATGGGTAAAAACCTTATTTTGCATCATATCCTTATGAGTCTAACAGCACAAAGAGAAGACCTTCATTCCGAAAAAGTTATTTTAAAATTTTCATCACATTTCCCTACGCAAAAAGAGTTAGATTTTATTTACATATTAACCTATGCCGATATGAATGGTGTAGGAAATACCTCTATTTATAATGATTTCAATTCAAGACTTATCAATACACTCTATCTTCAATCTTCTCTAGCAATAGAGAATGTTAAGCTGCTTCAAGAGACGACCAAAAGAGTTAAAAAAGAGCAAAAATTAAAACAGGTACAGGGCTTTAAAGCCATGCCTAAAAGCTTACAAAAAAAAGTTTTGAACATTCACTCTGACCTATTTTTCATAAAGAACACTCCTCAACGAATCATAAACATTGTGCAAAAAGCATATACTTTAAAAGATCATGAGTTTGTTATAACCAATGATAAGTTTCTAACCATTGAAATATTACGAAAAAAAAATCTGGACTTAAGTTATATTCTTCATAAACTCTCTAATTTGGATATTGTACAGATGGACATATACAAACTCTTTTCAGGTATTAAATACTTCCGAATAGATTTTAATGAAACCATAAATGAAGGTGATTATATATATCTGCATGAAGTTATAAATGATGCCATAAATAAAGTACACAAACTAGAACTTAAAAAACCAGCTGTTAGTGCTAAAGACGTATCGATAGATTGTAATCACTCAAAAGAACATGCCATTATGCAAATAAACTGTAACAATCAAAAAGGATTATTATCTTATATTCTTAATATTTTTGACAACTTAGGAATCGATATCTCTTCAGCAAAAATACACACAAAAATGAACAGAGTAAATGACCTGTTTTTAATCGAAAAGAATGGAAACTTTTGCCATAATACTAATAAAATTTTAAAAGAATTAATGGAGATATAAACTATGTGTGGAATTGTTGGATATGTTGGTAGCAACGAAAAAAAAGAGATTATATTGGATGGACTACAAGAGCTAGAATATAGAGGTTATGACTCAGCTGGTATTGCGATTATAGAAGATAAACAACTAAAAAACTTTAAAGCTGTAGGAAGACTAAAAAACTTAAGAAATAAAACAAAAGACTACGAGAGTAAAGGTTTTGGTGTCTCTATTGGTCATACTCGCTGGGCAACCCATGGTAAACCTACCGAGCTTAATGCTCACCCTCACATGGGTAAATACTCATTTGTTGTACACAATGGGATTATAGAGAACTATCAAGCACTTAAAGATGAATTACAAGCAGAAGGTGTTAAGTTTTTAAGTCAAACCGATACCGAAACCATTGTTCACCTTTTTGAAAAAAACCATAATATCAACAACAATCCATGGCAAGCTTTTCAAGAGACTATCGATAAACTAGAAGGTGCCTATGCTACCCTACTTATTACCGAAGCCCAAGAAGACACTATTTTCTTCGCTAAAAATGGTTCACCTATGCTTATTGGCTTTAATGGAGCAGATGTATATTTTGCCTCATCAGATACACCCATCATTGGAAAAGCTACAGAGGTCTACTACTTGGAAGATGGAGAGTTTGGTTATGCAAAAGATGGCGAGATAAAACTCTTTGATGCCAATGGAGAAAAAACATTTACCAAACAAGCCTTAGCAACCGACAAAGCCATGGCACAAAAAGATGGTTTCCGTTTCTTTATGGAAAAAGAAATCTATGAGCAAGGTCAAGTTATGAACGACACCATGATGGGTCGTGTACTTGAAGATAAGATAGATTTTGAAGAGCTCGATGAAGACCTTTTTAAAAATATTAAAAATATCAAAATCTGTGCCTGTGGAACATCTTACCACTCTGCCTTGGCATCAAGCTACTTATTTGAAAGAATCTCAAAAATTCCTTGTCAAATAGAGATAGCTTCTGAGTTCAGATATAAAGACCCTCTACTTCGTGACGATACACTTTTTATTACCATCTCACAAAGTGGTGAAACAGCCGATACACTAGAGGCTCTAAAAATGGCAAAAAAAGCTGGACTAAAAAGTTTAAGTATTTGTAATGTTGACAACTCGTCTATAGTAAGAGAGAGTGATGCAGCTGTTCTAACCAGAGCAGGTATAGAAAAAGGGGTTGCCAGTACCAAAGCATTTGCTACACAAACCATGGTACTTTGGATGTTGGCTATCTATGTTGCTCAAGCAAAGAAGACCATTGAGAGTGATTTCTTAAAACAAGAGTTAGATGCCATGCGACATACACCAAAAGTACTTGTGGTTGATGACAAACTTCATACTAAAATGACCCGTTTATCTAAAAGATACCTTCATGGTCATGGGTTCTTCTTTATTGGAAGAGATATCTTTTTCCCTCTAGCACTTGAAGGTGCTTTAAAACTAAAGGAAATCTCTTATTTACATGCAGAGGGTTATCCATCAGGAGAGATGAAACATGGACCTATCGCCCTTGCCGATGCAGAACTTTTCACCGTAGCACTTATGCCAAAAAGTTTACACTACGATAAAATCAAATCAAATGTAGAAGAGTTATGTGCCAGAGATGCAACTGTTTTAGCCATTTCACCAGAGCCGTTTGACCTAGCAGATGACTTTGTTCAAACCAAATACGATGCACACCCTATGTTAGAATTTTTCGAAATGATGGTGGTAACACAACTACTTGCTTTAGAGATTTCTGTACGATTAGGAAACGATGTAGACATGCCAAGAAACTTGGCAAAGTCTGTAACAGTTGAGTAGATAAACTCAAGTAAAATAAGAGAGGAATCTTCCTCTCTTATTTTTTATAAACTATTTTATTTCTATCCCAAATGAGAGGTTTTCCCATAAAATCAGGATTTTTTCCTCCACTACTCATCAAAAATCCATCTTTCACCCCAGCAGATTTATAGTTGACACATATCTCAGTATTATCTGGTCTATAGACTCCACTAAAACTGGCTGAATTGATATCTTTCCAAAGCTTTGTTGCATCATCCAAATATTTTACATCATAATATTCAATGGTTCTTCTACCACTATTTAAACAGGTGTCTCCCTGGGCCCAATCTTCAACAAAAGAGGAGGCTCTACGTGAAGCTGCTACCTTATATTTATATCGTAACGTACCCACTTTAATTGGACCAAATCCTCTATCTTTATCATAAAAGTTGACCTCGTAGTCGGTACAGTTATCACTGTTGGCATCATCACAGCCCTCTGTGGGATGAATCAGTTTCAATGTCATGGTATAGTGTCCTCCCACTTCTAAGCAATAATCATCGGGTAAGCCATCTATATGTCCATATTTTTCAGGAGGGAAATAGAGTCGTACCGAAGCACCTGTTCCCTCTCCACCAAAACCAACCTGTTTATTGGATGCACCTTGATCGATAATTTCAGCCTTTCTATCACCCACATCCCAAGTAGAGAAAATCACCAAACTAGTATCTCCATTAAACTGAATTCCCATATAGGAACCTTCCCAATTCAGAAGTGAAAAATAGGTTGTTTTATCAATATTTAAAGGGTGTGCTGAGACACTAAACTCCTGATAACGATTCGTATGATAGTATAGATGAATCGAATCGGCTCTTGTATTGGGTCCAGCTAACCCTACCCCCTCTATATGCTCTACATATCCATTGTCTGACTCTACTTTAAGGGTTTGAGTATCACTCTTCTCCCCTGCGACCCAGATGGTTTCAGATATACCATTGCTATCGGTTGAGGTATTGGCATCATAGACCCAACCAGAATTATTTTCTGGTGTAAAAACAATCTTACAACCTATAAATGGTATATTATCTTTTTTAGTTACAAGCTTGATTTTTTGAGGATTATAGGTAGAAACCTCATTGGCAACATACTCTGTTGATGAAAAGACGGTTCCATAATTTCCATAAAGTGTATCGGAAGAGAGTAGTTCATAACTTAAACCATCAATACAACTTTTTTGACAATCTCCACCATTAAATGCCACACGATAAAGTTGTTCTTCAGGGAGCAGAGAAAAAGAGGCTTCCCCTTCAACTCTCATACCCACAGCAATATGTTCAGCTCCACTATTCTCTTTTAAATAGGCTTTTATACTGTAGACTTCACCCTCTTGTAGAGCTAAATAGTCACTCTTTCCTGCTTTGCTCCAATCTTTATACGCTGCATAATTTGGTCCTTTTATCGTGATAAGTTTTTTATTATTTAAACTATATAACTCAAACTGTGTCTCATCATCACCTACAATAGCAAACTGATATCGTGCACTTTTAGGAACTTTAAAAAGGGTCTCATACTTTAATGCATAACTATTTGACTTATTCTCCTTAAAATCAATATTACTTACAATACCATAAGCATCAGGTAGACTGTTCACTCTATCACTATTTAGAAAATCTGAAACTTTACCCCCATCAATATTATTATATCGAGAAAGATTCACTCCATGACATCCTAACTTAACGACTTCAACGTTGATATTACTCTCATGTAATCCGTCACTAACTTGAAGTCTTAAGGTATACGTAACCTTTGAACGATCAATAAGGCTTGAATCTATAACAATTGCTCCATCTTCTCCAATGGTAAACCCAGCATCACCAGTAAGTGTATAGGTTAAATAATCTTCTTGATAATCTAAAGCTTTAATTTGAGCTATCTGACCAGAACTATCAGATGTTATTCCTATATTATACTGCTCCATAGTGAAGTAAGGTTTATCTGGAATCTCCCCATAAACTTCTACCTTTTTCAAGTGAATATGACGATTATCATTACTGTTGGTCTCCCCTTTAATAATAAGGTATTGACCACTTTGAGCAGATGCTAAATCGATAATCTGTTCATCATTTGTTACTTGGAGGGTTTTGACCCATATACTCTCATCAATCGTGCCACTATAAGGCTTGTTTGAGATATAGACTTTTGCATTGGTCAGTCGATATGCATTATTTCCTCTATTTTGAATAACAATTCTATGAATCTTTGTAGGGTTTGGTAATTCAATCTGTAACCAATTTTTCCCATCTGCACCACCACTGGTATGATTAAAGGTTGAGTCATTATTATCAATGGTTAAAGAGGCTGCACTATAGTAGTAGTAACTTGAGTCTGTCCCTTGTGTCGCGATACCATATTTATGAGCAATATCAACAGCTGGGTTCACCTCAATATTAAAGGGAGCCAAACTGACTTTCTCAGACCCATCACTAACTGAAATGGTAATATTATTATAACTCCCCTCAAGAGCTACTCCAGAGAGCAAACCTGTAGAGCTGTTAAACTCTGCCCACTTTGGTTTATTGACTATACTAAAAGTTAAACCATCACCATTTACATCATTGGATTTTGGTAAGAAATGATAGCTATCATATTGGTTGGTTACCGTTCTTACTGTTCCTGTAATGGTAGGGGCTACATTTAGTGCAGGAAAATTCAACATAGCATCAGATGCTACTTTAACCCAATACCCCTGTGGCTCTTCAAACTTTTTAAAACTGTTTAAAAACTCTTTCCCCTCATCGACATAAGCTTTTTGATAGGTTTTATTTTGACCTTGAATAACCTCTAAATTATTTCCCAGTTGAGTAATAATTTCACTTATATTTAAATCTGTAGGAGGGTTAATCAAATTCCAACCTGCTATTAAATTTATATTCTGCTCTGTTGTATAGGTAACCTTATTATATGCCACATCTACAGCAGAATTGACCTTTATCCAGTACCCTCTTCCCTTTTCAAAAGCCGTAAAACTGTTTAAAAAATCTTTTCCCTCATCAGCATAAGACTTTTGATAGGTCTTATTTTGACCTTGCACCACTAAAAGGTTAGAGGAAACCATTTTTGTTTTTAACTCCTCTATGGTCAAAGAGCTGTTTGCTCCTACTAGATTCCAACCACTCTGTAGTGACAGTGTCTCTGCATGAAGAAGTGTTGTAAACACTAATATCATGTATATAATTAATTTTTTCATACTTTTCCTTTTCCTTTTTTCTTTTAGTGACTTAACTTCATATAAACAAAATCATTCCACCACCATATCTACCTCAACATACATTCTATCTTTCACTTTATCCTCTTTATGCCACATTCGAGCATCAATAGTAAATGAGGTTAAACTCTTATAGTGTGTTCCACTGACTAACGTTGGATTATCTTCTGCATCATAAAATATCTTTAAGGTATTATTCCAGTCAGCATTAAGTCCAGCATTCATAGTCCAGCTGTTATCATTGGTCGCTCTTAATTTTACTATACTTTCTACACCGTTATCATCTTTTACTTTGATGTTTAAGAGGTTATATCCACCCTTTGCCCAAACACCTGAAGTGACTCCTACCTCAGCATCAAGAGCTACAAAATAGATAGAGGTTGAGTCATCTTTATAAGTTTGACTCTGTAGTGTTGTACCATTAAAGACCATGCCTCCATGACCTTTTATTAAATCTTTCACATTTAAAATCACATCACCCATGCTCTCTTCATTATTGGTGACACGCTTCTTAACCTTTAAGATGATGCGTTGTCGTGCCTCATAGCGTCGTCCCTCTACAATGGTATTATCAGCTGGGTCTAACCATGCAACAATAGTGGTTTTATCGGTACCAACTTCACTTGGGTCATTGATTTTAAGTAGTTTCCCAGCCACTCCATCAGCTGTGGCTACTTTGGCAATGCGTAGTTTCATGTCCAGCTCGTTACCTTCATCGTCAAGCATAGGAATGATTAAAGTAGAGTAACCTGCTTCCCCTCTTTTGGTTGGGGCAACTTCACTCTCTTCACCTACTCTGTTGTCTACGGTAATATAAACCTCTTTGGCATCAAGTTCAAAAGTTTTTAGACTCTGACAACTACTTAGGTTACTCTCTAAACAGACATCATTTACTGTTACTGTAGCCAAAGATAGGGTTCTGCTTCGACCTAAAATATCTTTATATATTTTATCTCGACGTCCCTCATTTATCTGTGCTTGGTCGGTCAAAGTTTGAAGTCGGTCAAAGAGTTCCGTTTTGTTACTGTCTCTAAACTCTACCCCTCTAAAATAATCACTGTGGTAACTGCCACTTGAACCTTTTTCTAAAAACTGTTCAAAGAGCGTTGTCACAGCATCAGCAAACCCCTCTTCATTTTGCTCTTTCTCTAGGTATCGTTTTGCCAAGTAACGGTTTTGATTACGATAACTTCTAAGCGAACGGTTTTGAGCTTCATACTGATTAAGGTATGCCCAAAGTTCTTGCTCACCCCACTCTGCTCGTTCACCTATTCCATCTTTTATACTTGGAGCTTTTAGAGCAATAAAGGCGATATTTTTAGCTGTCACCACCTCCATATTTTCAGCCCCTTTTCTCCCATCTAAATCTAAAAAGAAACTGTTTCGCTTCTCCATAAACTCTTTTGCCAAAGCAATCACTTTTTCAGGCTTATCAAGCGACGCATAGTAGAGTGCCAACTGATACCAACCATCCACATTTTGAGGAGCCAACTCCAGCGACTTTTTCAAAACAGCTTCAGCTGATGAACCATCCTCTTCGAGTAGCTTTCCAATATGTTGCATTATCATCGACTGATTGTAAACATGCTCACCTACACTCGCAGGACTCACTCCTGTAGCCACCCCTGTAAATCGCTCCATTCCTGTCTCACGAATCACTTTGGTGTATTGGTTATATATCAGCTCACTGTGTGCCGTTGCTGACTCACGTGACCCCACCTGATAGCCGATATTGGTCTGATACTGCTGGGCATTGTCACTCTTATTGTAGACCCCAACCCATGCTCTATGCCCTGGTTGTCCCACCCCAATAGATGGACGGTTTAGACACTCATTCACATGTTGACCCATGGTTGATTGTCGTCCACAAACCCCACCATCTTGGAGAATTCTATAAACCGTACGGTTCGATGACCAGTCACTAGAAGAGTAGATAACCTCTGGTTCATTGTATGCCCAAGTATAGGTAGTATACTGTTTAAATCGTCGCTCTGCACCTGCTCCACCATCTATAGGATGAGGAGGATAGGATGCTCTAAGCTCTGCCTTATCCGTCTCAAAGAAGCGTGATTTGACATAGCCACACTCTTGCTTTTGAGCCGACTGCTCTAGGGCTAAAAGTTGCCAAGGCAAGGTCGAGAGTTGACTCTGGAAAATAGGCCAATTGGGTTCATTGTCTCCAAAATCTTTGGCAGGTATCTGGTCATTGGCTATTTTCCAATTTGCCAAATCGTAAAAGCTCATGAGCTTATAGTCATTTTTCTCTTTAGGAATAACCCCCAACTCACCACGCAGTGACCATGCACTGTTGTTAGATGCATTAATAAGCCCTACTTTAGATTTATACTCTTTAAAGTGTGCCAAAATATAGTTTTTGGTTAAAGTAGCATTGTTCTCATTGGCGATATACGCTTCTATTTTTTGACATGGATTCCCATCATCATAACAGTTGGCACGGCTTAAACCATGAGAGACTCTGTAAAGATTGAGTGCATCAAATGAGAGTCCGTAACTTTGACGCTCCTCAGGTGTCAAATCACCTATACTTTTTCCATCATTTTCAATACGACTAAAAAGACTTCTCGTTCCCCAAAGGCTGTTCCCCTCTGCACCACTCAAACTGTATTTAATTTTCATATAGTTTCTAAATGCATAGTAGCCAATACCATAACCCAGATTTTTAAAATCAAAATGCTCTTTCCATCGTTGCTCTTTGGCTTCGTAGTGAGCCAGTTTACGGTAGTCAATAGTTGGGTGTTCAGAGGTATCACCACCTGAAACCTCTTTCTCTATCCCTGCCTCTCGTGCGTTAATAGCCAGACCCAAAGCCACATTTTTGTAGCTATCTATAAAGTTAGCATCTTTCCCATCCTCTTCCCATTTCGCTTTAAACCTTGCCAAGTTTTTAACAGCATATGGGTTGGCAGGGAAACGTGAAGCGTATAACCCCTCTTTGATGGTCGGATTATTATTAATATAATCCCAAATATCAGGGTCAGCACTCTCTGTCATAAACTCATCGTAAGTATATTGAGCTTTGATGTGTGCATACGCCAAGTAACTGTTTACCAACGCATCGACATTAGACTCTTTGGTAAAGGCTTTTGCTTTGGTATAGAAGTTATCTTTTGCCTCATTGAGTCCTGCTGTGTTGGTCGTTGAAGTAACCGTAAGATGCGTGGTAACAGTATGTGTTCCATCACTTACCTGCACATCAAAATCATAAGTTTTAACTTCAAGTGAAGCACTAATAGTAACTTGACCATTGGCATCTACAGAGAAAGGAACATCTCCCACGATGGTATAGGTCAAGGCATCACCCTGTGAATCGGAAGCTGTGGTAGCCAGTACTTTATCACCAATACCATTGGCACTTTTAATGGTGAAGGTTGTGGTGTGTGGGGCAAATATTGGTTTCACATTGTCACTGTTTAATGTCTCTATAAAGAGTTGATTGGCAGGAATAACCGTAAACTCTGCATCTTCAACCTTTTTCCAACCCACACTAATGTGTTCGGCTCCCCCTCCTTCTTTGAGTATCGCTTCGATAGGGTAAGTCTCTCCTACATTTAGTTTAACCATTTGACTCGTACCTGCATCAGACCATTTTCTATAACCTCCCCAACCATTTTTATAAGCGATGACTTTACCATTGAGACTTAGTTGTGTCCCATCATCTCCAATAATCGCAAAGATATACTCTCCACTTACAGTTGGCTTAAGTATTGCTTTCATGGTCTGCCCAAAGCTATCACCATAACTTTCTGACATATCCAAGTCATCTACTATCTTAGTCTCATCGGGTGCATCATTTTTATAGTGAGTACTATTTAGAAGATTACTTACAGAACCACCATCTATGTTGTTCCATCGCTCTTGTTTTACACCATTGGTCGAGAGAAGTTTAACCGTCACATTCACTTGGCTACTGTTATTTCCATCTTCTACTTTAACCTTGAAACTGTAGCTTTGCAGTTGGTTGTGGTCAATGGTTGAGGTGAGTTTAATCACACCACTATTATCAACAGAGAAAGGAACATCACCAACGATGGAGTAACTCAATGATTTTTTAGCAAAGTTCATGGCACTAACTGTTCCTACCTTACTACCTACTGCTGAATGAAGTTCAAGTCCAAAACTGTACTGCTCTTTTGGGAAGCTAACAACATAATTTGGTATAGAAGGAAGCTCTCCATAAACCTTAACCTCACTAAGATGTAGCGACTTATCTCCACCATCGGCATCAAGATTTCCTTGCATCAAGATATAAGACTTTTCAATAGGTGGGTCATAGGTAAATACCTGAACTTCATCAGAGGTTAAATTCTTATCTAATGTTCCCATATCGGTACTACCAACCGTATGATTTACATCATTGAGATAAAGTTTTGCATTAGCCAAACGATAAGAACGATGGTTATTAACCAACACTATCTTATGAATTTTAACCCCATCAGGAAGCTTTAACTGCCACCAGTTATTGGGTGGGGTATCATCAGCATGGTTATAAGTACTGCTATTTTCATCTATTGCATACCGTGCATAATTACTTGCCCACATATCACCTTGTGTTGCTTGACCAAATAAATGGGCAATATTTTGTGCAGGAGTGACCTCTATAGAAAATGGTGTTAATGCTGTACTAACAGAGCCATCTGATACAGAGATTTTAATATTATCATAACTGCCTACCTGAAGAGGTGTCCCACTAAACTCACCTGTACTGCTGTTAAACTCTGCCCATGAAGGTTTGTTTTCTATATTAAAAATTAAAGTGTCACTGTTTACATCGGTAGCCACAGGAAGAAGCTGATAAGAACCATACTGACTAATAGCTGTTTTAGGAGTTCCTAAAAGAGTTGGAGCGACATTGACAACAGGAAAATGTAAGGTAATATCACTAGCAACTTTAATCCAATACCCTTGAGGCTCTTCAAACTTTTTAAAACTGTTTAAAAAACTTTTTCCCTCATCGACATAGGCTTTTTGATAGGTTTTATTTTGACCTTGAATAACTTCTAAGTTACTTCCCAATTGAGCAGTAATTTCACTTATATTTAACTCACTAGGAGGATTTATTAAGTTCCAACCAGCTATTAAATCTATGGTCTTTTCTGATAAATAAGTAGTTTTATCATAGGCTACATCTACAGCAGAATTCACTTTTATCCAGTACCCTTTTCCCTCTTCAAAGGTAGTAAAACTGTTTAAAAAGCCTTTTCCATTATCCTCATAAGACTTTTGATAGGTCTTATTTTGTCCCTGAATCACTTGTAGATTGTCAACTCCTACTTTGCTTTGAAGTACCTCTAATGTTAAAGAGCTATTGACTCCCAGCAAATTCCACCCTGACTGTAAAGTAACACTCTGTGCATAACTTACCATCGTTAACAATAGCACCAACAAATAAACTTTTTTTTTCATCGTTCTTCTCCTCCTATTTACTTAAACATAAAACCCTAAATCTTTTACATCAAAATTAGACAACTCTGGCAGTACCAAATTCATCGTTGCATCATCTACACCAAACCATTTTAAAACCGTTCCATAGTATTGACTCGTAGAGGTAGTAGGAATGAGCCGTCCTTTTTGGGTCAAGTCATCCTCTCCTCCTAGAGTTAAGTCTGGTAAGGTTCCATAAACACCCCCTTTAATAGCAGCACCCATAGCAAAGTAGTGTCCACCCCAAGCGTGGTCGGTTCCATTTCCATTGTTTCCTATGCTCCGTCCAAAATCAGAAATATTAAAGGTGGTTACCTCATCACTCATACCCATCTCATCGAGTGCCAACTGAAAATCTCCCAATGCCATACTCAATTCTCTTAAAATTTTTCCATGTTGCTGTTTTTGGTTTCCATGAGTATCATAGCCACCATGTTGCACATAGAAAATTTGTCGTTTTAGACCAGTATTTTTACCAATATAAGCCAATTTTGCTACAGCTTTAAACTTCTCTTGCAGTCGTGTTCCTACCCCATCAGCACTCTTGACCCCCAATGTTGTAAAGCTAGGAGCAGAGAAGAGTTCTTCACCATAAGCATTTGTAGAGCTAAAGGTGGGACTATTATTCACCCAATCATTGACCAAAACATCCTGCATATTAAAAGAGTGCTTTCTCATTCTATTGTAAAGTTTATGGTAAGGATTGTTGTTCTCTTTGGCTAACCACTCATTATAAAGCGTACGATTGATACTTTTATAGCTATCGGGTCCACTTCGTGAGATATTGAGATAACCACTATTTTCGCCATAGAGCATATGGCTTCCATTATCAATGGAAATATTCATGCCATAGATACTTCCATTGTTTATATTTGGAATATTGTCAGCCAATATTCCTGCCCAACCATGACGATTTTGAGTTGAGGACTCACCTGTAAACCATAATCTTCTTTGAGAATTATGAGAAAATAGGTAAGGAGGTCGTGGTTTTGCTTTAGCCAATAACTCAGCTTTGGTTGCAGGTTCAATAAGGGTTCCCATATTGGCAACAATAGCCACCCTATTTTGGTTTACCAAATGAGCCAACTCTGGCATCAAAGCATTGGTCGCGACATCCAGTCCACTGTGCCTATAGAACCCTTTGGTATACGCATCAGAGATGGTTCCATTTTGATAATAGGGATTCTCTGCTCCTGAACCAAGAGAGAGTTTCCCCTCGGTCACCGTTAACTTATCACTCAAATCAACATTTTCTACCTTTAAAGAGGTACGAATAGAAGCGTAGTTGGCATAACCTTTTTTGGCATCATCACCACTGGGGATAAACATATTGATGGAGTCATTCCCTCCATGTAACAGTACTACCACTATTGCTTTATAGCCATCACCACTACTCTCTTCGGCTAAAAGATACTCAGGGAAAGCATAGAGACTCACCCCTGCTAAACCACTCAATTTTAAAAATTCTCTTCTTTGCATCATACTCTCCTACTCAACCATGTTTATTTCAGATGTTGCAATGGCAACAGCAATAGGGACAATAATATTTTCATATATTTTCAACTCGGGGTCATCGGCTCGTATAAGTTTGTTCTCATAAAAAGCCTCTTTAAAATGTTCAAAAAGTAGCTCTTTTTTTATTTCTGATGTTCTTGAACCTGTTAGTTTTTTATCAAGCAGTTCAATCAATGCTTTAACAGCTCTATCTCGATTGGTTACACCATTGGCATCGGCTGTATTGTCTTCATTTCGCGTCACTCCATTTAAAGATTCAAAGTGCTTATCCACACTACCCTCTAACTCTTTTTCAACAAGATTATACTCATCATCAGCATTGAGTAAATATCTGTCTCGACCTAAGTTCCCCCAACCATTAGGGTGACGTTGCTCCTGTCGCTTTAGGTTATACGCAAAATAGTTATTCAATCTTATAAGTAAAGCATCGTTTTGAATCTGTAACTCAGGTGTCACCAATCCATTCGCTTTAAAATAGTCATCATTTGGTATGTAGTCATTATCATAAAAGTTAAAAACAGAAAAAGCACGAGAGGGGTCATTTCCAAGATTAGGTTCATTGATAAAAAAGGCATCGGTAATATTAAAGTCTTTCCCTTTTACTTTAAAGTTATCATAGTTATGTGCATTAAAAGCTCTTAAGAGCTGTGTCCAAGCAATGGTTGGCTCTTTAAACTTCTGTGGAGCTGTATCGTTCCAAAATTCTTGGTCTAAAAATATCGCTTTGACCACAGCTTTTAAATCACCCTTAACACCCTCACCATTGTCATTAAATACTGTCGCCACACGCTCCACATAAGCAGGTGTAGGATTGGACTTCACCAGTCGCATAATGAGCTGTTTACTGATAAACGGTGCAACATTTTGATGTGCCATCAAAATATCTATAAATTTCTCCATCTCTTCACTTGCACTCAAACCTGCTGGAATGCTTACTCCTAAAATATGCTTCGCTTCAGCATCATGGTACTCCTCTGTTAACTCTATAGGGTGAGTTAAATCGCCTCCTGTAAAAGTGATTCTTCCATAACGGTTATTTCTCTGAATATCCCATCCTGTAAAGACCCTTGCTATTTCAGTAATATCTTCTTGAGTATAAGTAGGAATCGTATTGCCTTGGGCATCTTTTTTTGCTGTACCATCAAGGTTTAATTGATGAAGTCCAATAGTAAAAAGTTGCATAATCTCTCGGGCATAGTTCTCATCAGGATAAATGGTCGTTGTCCCATCCTGATAGGTTTTTCTATTTCCATTGAAAGTCAAATAGAGTGACATCGAGGAGCTATGAGAAATTTCTAGTAGTAAATCTTTGTAGTTCCCAAAGGCATGTTTGGTCAAAATATCAAAATAGTCAGCCAAAGTCTCTGCACGTCGAGTAAATATGGGATCAGCCATAGACTCTACGATAATTTGACTCAAGGCATATGCCATTTTATTACGCAGTTGGTCTTGATCACTCATGGCTGTCTCAAACCATGCACTCATCTGATAACGTCGCATCTGAAATGAGGCAACATTTTTGTTAAATACGGTATCGTTATCTGCCAAGTACTCCTCTACAGTAGCCGTATGATTAGAGGGTTCAAACTTTTTAGCCAAGTCAATGGTTCTTCTAAGATGACGATGAGTTGGTCTATTAGGTAAAGCTAACTGTTCATCTAGCCAAATAGAAACACCCTCTTCTTTAAAAACCTTAAGGCTTTTTTTATTGGCTCCAAAGGTGGCTTTATTTAAAAATCGAATGGCAGTAGCATCAGATATATACTTCTCAATATTAACAGTTAATACCTCACTCTCATTAGAACTGGCATCTCTTAGGACAATAGAAAAAGTTTTTGTCCCCTCTCCTCCTGAAGTATCTAAAGTAATGGTTACTATTCCATTAGAGGCTATGGTTCCTTTTTTCTCACCATTAACCCAAACTGTTGTACCTACTTCACCTTGTATCTCTACAAGCTCTTCATTGTCCGATGTGCTTATTGGTGTAGTGGTTAATCTTGGCTTTAATGGAGCAATAGTATCAGAAGTTACAGGAAAGTGTAATCTTGTATCAGCAGTAACTTTTAGCCAATATCCTTGAGGCTCTTTAAACTCTTTAAAATTATTTAAAAACTCTTTACCTTCATCGACATAAGCTTTTTGATACGTACTACTTACCCCTTGAATAACTTCTAAAGTTGAACCTAATTGACTCATAATTTCACTTATATTTAAATCAGAAGGAGGATTGATTAAATTCCAACCAGCTATTAAATCTATGCTCTCTTCTGATGAATAAATAGTTTTATCATATTCAACATCTACAGCATTGTTCACCTTTATCCAGTAACCTCGTCCTTTTTCTAATACAGAAAAACTATTTAAAAACTCTTTTCCATCATCTACATAAGACTTTTGATAGGTCTTTTTTTGACCCTGAATTACTTGTAGATTCTCAGCTCCTATTTTTTCTTTTAAATTGCTAAGACTTAAAGAGCTATTTGCTCCAACTAGATTCCATCCATTTTCTAAGGACAATGTTTCTGCATAAGTACAGGTTGTCATGAGTAACCCTAAGTAAAAATAAAACTTCTTCATTTTTTATTCTACTTTGTTGTAATATCAGAAAACTCTAAAGTCCCAGCAGAGAGTATAGACTTTTTACTTTCTCCAACCAACTTACTATTTTCAAATACTTTAACTATAAATGCTGTTCCATCTTTATAATTGGAATTTATACTTAAAAGAGCATTGGTAGGCTGACCATTAATTTTTCCATAAATGGCCTTTGTTGCATTACTTGGTGTATTGTCTAACACTTTATCTGCATACACAACTACATCAAATATTCCAAAAGTACTGTTTACATCATGAAGTGTATTGTCTTTTGCTACGAAGAAATCTTTTGTACTATTCTCTGTAGTACCTAATACCTCTGTTTCTCCATTAGCTTCTACTTTAGTAGAAGATTCTTCACAACCTACAAACATTAACCCTTGTAGTATTAACAATATCATAAAACTTTTTTTTACACTTTTCATCTCTTCGCCCCTTATGTTTTTAAGTATTAAAAATTAATTATATTTATTAATCTATATAATTAATTTAAGATTAATAAATATATCACAAAAACATTAATATTTATAAGAATATTGGAAATTAAAGAAAAATTACTAAAAGAGGTTAACAGATAAAAGATGAATAAGAATTAAATTGTTGAAGAAGAAATATACATAAACCCAGTAACTATATACTGAGTTTATTAAATTGAAAAGTAGACTATCTAGTAAGTCATTTTTAAACCAGCATAGAAACTGTTATCAAAAAGTTTTGGACTGGTATTTTTATATTCTGCATGAACATTTCGGTAACCAGCATAAATTTTTACATTTTCTATTACTTCCATATCTGCTGATATTCTATATTCTGAATATTTTTCAGAATCACTAAATGACAATGCATTTGGTGCATAAAGAGCTTTTCCTTCTATAGATACAGGAGGGATATTAAACATTAATGGTGGAAGTTCATAACGAACTTTTGCCATTAATGGAAATGCTGTAAAGTCTTCATCACCTACTTCTGCCCAAATAAATTTAGCACCAAAAGTAAGTTCAACACCTTCAACACCTTCTAACTGATTTGTAGCACCAATACCTGCACCTAAAAGTTGCTTATCACTGTTAATATTTAAAAAGTTAAAATCTGCTTGATAAATAGTACTAGTTGTTTGAAGTGCAGCCAAGTTTCGAGAGTCGAGTACACCTTCTATTTCTAAATCTTCATCATTAATGTTAATACTTACTCCACTCTCTGCCATAAGTAATGCAGAAGTAAATAAGGTTGTTAATGCTATTTTTTTAAACATATAGTTCTCCAATGTAATAATTTGTCTTCAGTATTATATCACAGATTCATTAAGTCATTAAATTTTATTGTTTTTAAGTGTTTTATATCACGCTCTATTTAACACCAATACATACACAATTGTTCTACAAACTTTTTATATCATTAGAGATGGAGATAAAATGAAAAAAATACTATTAACACTCATAATAACACTAACAACACAACATGCTGTAGCTGATGCACAATCATTATACAAAAACTGTGCTGGATGCCATGGAGATAATGGAGAAACAAAAGCATTACAACTTTCAAAAATTATTGCTGGTCAAGCTAAAGAAAAAACTGTCTTACAACTGACAGCTTATAAAAATGGAGAGCTAAACAAATATGGATTGGGAAACATAATGAAAATGCAGGTAGCAACACTAAGTGAAGATGATATTAAAAATCTTGCTGAGTATATTGCTACTTTAAAATAGGTCGGTTTTTAACCGACCTATAATATAGAACTTCATGAAACTCTTAATAGATAAACTTCAATCCAGCATAAAGACTATTGTCAAATGATTTATCTGTTATACCTTCAAAATCTGTACGTATATTCCGATATCCCCCATAAATTACCACATTATTAATCAGCTCTGCATCTGCAGAAATTCTAAATTCAGAATACTCTTTAGATTCACCAAAAGACAATACCTCAGGTGCATAAAGTGCTTTTAATTCAACCGATACAGAAGGGATAACTGAAACCAATGATGACAAATCATATCTGGCTTTTACCATTAAGGGTAATGCTGAAAAATCTTCATCTTCATCTACATCTCCTCTTATATATTTTGTCCCAAATGTTAATGAAACATCCTCCATCCCATTAACTATATTGGTCACTCCCATCCCTACTCCAAAAAAACTTTTTGGTTCATCTTCATTATCCATATAATTAAAATCTAATTGATACGTAGTACCTCTTGTCTCTTCATTATTTAGTTTTTTTAAATTAAAAACTGTTTCTACTTCCAGAATATCTTTATTCATATTAATACCAACACTAGCAGCCGTAAGTAAAGCTGATGTAGATAACCCCAGTAATATTATTCTTTGTAACATATAATTCTCCAATGTAATTTAAATTCCTGAGAATTATATCACATATTTTTAATATTATATGTTTATTTACAACAATATTTCATATTTTAAAACAATATGCCAATAGAGACTAACGCTACATATATTTCTTTAAAACTTCAGGAGTCTCTATAGAACCATCTTCATTTTGATAATTTTCCATAATTGCGACCAATGTTCTTCCTACTGCCAATGCAGAACCATTGAGTGTGTTGACCAATACATTTTTCTTTCCATCTTTGTAACGAATTTTTGCTCGTCTTGCTTGGAAGTCACGGGTGTTAGAGATAGATGAAATCTCTCTATACTGGTCTTGCCCTGGTAACCAAACTTCAAGGTCAATGGTGGTTGCAGCAGAGAAACCAAGGTCACCACCACAAAGCTCCACTACTCTGTGAGGAAGCCCTAAACGTGTTAAAATATCAGAGGCATTACCTACCATCATTTTAAATATCTCTTCACTCTGCTCTGGTGTGGCTATGGCTACCATCTCTACTTTGTCAAACTGATGCTGTCTTATCATACCACGAGTATCACGACCAGCAGAACCTGCCTCTTTTCTAAAACATGGTGTGTACCCTGTAAGTAAAATAGGAAGCTCTTTCTCTGTCAAAATCTCATCATTATATAAGTTGGTCAAAGGAACTTCAGCTGTAGGAATCAGATACAAGTCTTCATCTTCTATTTTAAAAAGGTCATCTTCAAACTTTGGTAACTGTCCTGTTCCTTGAAGCATGGCAGCGTTATTTATAAACGGCACACAAACCTCTTCGAAACCTTTTTCACGGTTTACATCTAAAAAGAAGTTTATTAACGCTCTCTCCATTCGAGCAGCTTCACCACGAAGAACAGCAAAACGACTCTTTGCCAGTTTAACACCACGTTCAAACTCTATCCACCCATTTACCTCAGCCAAAGCCCAATGCTCTTTTGGTTCAAAATCAAACTTACGAGGCTCTAAAACTTTTTTAAGTTCTACATTGTCATCTTCATCTGCACCTTCAGGTACAGAGTCATCTGGAAAGTTTGGCATAGCAAGAGCCACGTTTTTTAACGCCTCTTCTGCTTGGCGTGCTGTTGCTTGAAGCCCTACTATCTCCTCTTTTTTAGCATCAACTTTTGCTTTGAGTTCTGTAACATCTTTCTTCTCTCGCATGTACTCACCAAAGAGTTTAGACATTTTATTCTGCTCAGCTTTTGACTCTTCTAAAGTAGCATTGGCAGCTTTTAATGTTGCAAAAAGCTCTTTTAAGTTTGCTAATGTCTCAGCATCAACACCTTTTTTAACAAGTTTAGCACTTGCTTCATCAAAGTTTTTTTGTAGATATTTTAAATCAATCATGAGTTTACCTAGTAGTATAAATATTTATTTGGAATTATAGTAGAAAGTTTAGAAAGGGAGGGTTAAAGAGCAATCTCTTGCTCTTTAAGTAGATTTTAGAAATTTGGTATACCATTAACATAACACTCTGAAAAAGTAATAGAACCATCTTTATCTGCTAAAGCAGTTACATTATAGTCAATATATGAAGTTTCTCCAAAAGTTCCACATTCACTAACATCATTTATTATTTTATTTTCTCCCACATAATAGGATGTATTAACATCAGTCATTTCTACTTTACAAGAAAAATGTGAATTTTTTAAAATAAATTTATCCCCTGTTCCTGTATTAATTTTTCCTACATGTCGAACTATCTGACTACCAGAACCTTTTTGTATTTTATAGGTTTCACCTTCCAATCCTTCAACATTATTCCAAACATCAAAATAAACCTCTCCACTCTTTAGTACTTCATTTGTTTCAGGATTTTTACCCAAAAAGTTTACACTAATAGCTCCAAGTTTTCCATAAAGATACTCTGCTGGATATTTAACAGTTACCTTTGTTCTTCCATTTTCATCTAAAATATATTTTCCATCAGTAGAATCCACAGTAAGATGCCATTCTCGATAACTTGAATCACAAATCTCTTCCATATAATTATGTCCAACTGCAAAGCCTAAACCATTATGGCTTTCTCCATTATAAACATCAGAGAAAAACAAAGCTGTATCACTTGATAAATCTTTATCAATATCCCACTTTCCAAGTGCTTCATAAGTATGAATATCACCAAAAACAATCGCATAATCTCTATTATAATCTATGTTATCAAATATAGCTTCAGTTACTTCTAAGTGAGCTTTTTTATTATCTTTATCACTAATTAAATTTCCTTTTAAATTGCCTAGTTTTCCATAAAGTATTGGTTTTCCATTACTATCTTTTGTAAAATCAGTCATTGCATTTACATAGATTGTAGGTGAGATATTTACTTTATTGTTATACTTATCTGTAGCTGAAATAAGATATTTATGTTCAAACCATTTATCAGAAAAATTATAGGTGACACCATCATCATTAATAGAAAAAGCAGTTGGAGGTCCAGAAAGAACCGTTAATGCATAAACTTTAGAAATAGACTGAGTAACACCTTTATTATTTACATAATCAATATGAACTTCAATAGGACAAAGACCAGAATGTGTATATGTTTGAGCATAAATCGTTAATGAATTTTCATTGGTATAACTTAAACTATTGGTTGGTACAGTTTGTGATACACCATCAAAAATCTTTATTATATTTGATTGAGTACTAGTAATTGTCATATTTTGAATACGCCCTTTATCAATAGCACTATTCGTATCATTATCAAATAATTCAACATTAAAACTTCTCTTTTCATCTAAATAAAATTTGACATTTGATTCTAAAGAAAATTTAATAGCATAATTAATTGTATCTACACTGCTTTCATTATTTTCACTTTCATTATTCTCACTATTATTTGTATCAGATGGAATAGTAGTTGCTATAGTCTGATTCTCATCAGGATTTACCTCTTGTAATGGAGAATTGAATTGAATCTCATTATTTTTTCCATCAAGAGTCAATAAACTTTTACCTTGTAACTCATAGGATGTTGGGGTACAAGACTCTTCAAACTCTACAATAGCATGAACCTCTTGACTATCTCCACTTTCATTTAAAAGTACTTCATTTGGAGAGAATGCTACGTGTTTGACTTTACATGGAGCAACAGATATAGACAACTCTTTCAAACTAACTTCTACACCATTACTATAACCATTGGTCACAGAAAAGTCTATCCCCATCTCACTTTTATCACTATTTAACTGACTTTTTTGAGTCTCTATATATAATGAACTTTCTGAACTATTAGAAGAACTACTACCCTCTCCACAACCAACTAACCCTAACATTAAAAAAAAAGATGTACTTATTAAAAAAAACCTTCTCATACTCTATTTTCCTCTTTAATATATATAATTAACGCCCAATGTAACGGCATCAATACTATCTAAATTATCTAATTGAGTTACAGAGTATCTGTACCCTAAATCAAAATCTACTTCATCAAGTACATTCCATACAAGTCCTAGTCCAGCACCATATAACATACTGTTTTCACTTAAATTATCTGCTGTATGCTTAATCCAACCTATATGACCACTAAGGTATGGTTTAAAAACAATGTCATCTTTTTTATATAACGATTGCCAAATAAACTTATCAAATGACAACATTGCTTTTTGAACCTTATGTCCCTTTGAGTTTGACATATTTGCGATAATACTGGTTCTCCAATCTTGATTTTGAGCACCTATTCTAAAACCAACCTCAACATTACTTACACTTTCATTCAAACCTATGGCATCTTTAGCCTCTAATCCAGCATAGCCAACTTCTATTCCTAACAATCGTTCAGAGGAAAAAGAATCTTTTGCCTCTGATAAAGTCAATATAAGTAAAGAAGATAATAATAATTTATTAAGCATAAATTTATCCTTTTAGTATTTTATTTTAATATAAAATTAAGAATACTGTTTTTTTTATTAAGCCTTTATGAATTTAATAAAAGCATCCCTTATATATTTATTATAAATAATATGTTAGTATATTTTTTAACAAAAAAAAATATACACGCTTCTTTTATTAAAAATATAACATACGTTAATACTTTAGAATATAAGGGCTATAATGCATAACTAATAATTATAAAGGTAATAAAATGAATGAAATAAAAGATTTAACAGATATATCAAGATATGCAGGGGAAAGATTTGACTTGGTTCAAGCTGGAGGGGGAAACAGTTCAATCAAATTTGATTCAGGAGAAATGATTATAAAAGCATCAGGTTTTTTACTTAGTGAAGTAAATGAAAAACGTGGTTACTCAAGAGTCATAACAAATCAAATAGCTAAAATAGTTAAAAATCAAGATATTAAAAACTCTCAAGAGAAAAGAGAACGAGAATCCATAACATCAAGCTTAGTAAAAGAAGCAACTATAGATAAAACTAATCGACCATCAATTGAGACACTTCTTCACTCATTTTTATTAAAATATACATTACATACTCATCCCATCGTTGTAAATATGATAGTCATTAGAGAAAATTGGAAAACTATTTTAAATGAAATCTTTAAAACTGACAACTTTGTCATGGTTAAATACCAAACACCAGGTATAGAGTTAGCACTTGCTTTAGATGCTGAACTTAATAAAGTAGATACTATCCCAAATATTATTTTCTTACAAAATCATGGTTTGATTATTACATCAAATTCCAAACAAGAGATTAAACAACTTACAGAGTATGTTTTAAAGAAAATAGAAAATTATTTAAAAATTGATATGCAACAGTATAAACTTACCAATAAAATAACTGAACTGCTAAACAGTGTCTCTGAAAACTCAAATATATCTTATTTAAGTGAAGATTATTTTTTATATGAGCAATTAAAAGATAATAAAGATTTATTTTTTAGTGGACCTTTCTGTCCTGATACTTTAGTTTATTGTGGAATATCTGCTATTGAAATAGATAATTTAAAAGAAACACAATTCCTACATAACTATATAGAACAATTCCATCAATTACCAAAAGTAATTATATTTGAAAATAAACTGTTTTTTATAGCTGAAAATGTTAAAAAAGCTAAAGAAGTAGAAGAGGTATTTAAATTTCATATTATGGTTTTAGCACAAAATAAAGATTCTGAAAATACTTTTCTAAAAGAAGAAGAGTTATCTTATTTATCTAATTGGGAAGCAGAAACATATAGACAAAAATTATAATAAAATGTTCTTAGGAATATAATTATTTAGAAGTTTTTAATAATAAATTTGATTAAAAATGTGAAGTGGTAGTAAGAGAGTCTACCACGTTGTTACCTTTAGTTACTACAATATAGCCATTTAGTGATTTACCATAAAAAATATGACTACTAAAATGACTACTGTTAATTTTCTAACTACTCGTAACTTTTACTTCTATGTTTCACTCTATAGACAGTTATTACACCATCTTCTATATCAAACAAAACTCTATAGCTACCAACTCTCAACCGATATGGTGGCTCAAAGTTTGTAAGTTTTTTAATATTGGCTACATCAGGGTACTCTTCTAACAATTCAATTTTAGAGAGAATCTTTTTTACTTCTTGTTTCTGAATTTTTGAGAGGTCTTTGAGTGCTTTACTATCAATCTCTACAATCATTTACAATCCTAATTGAGCCTTGACCTCATCTAAACTATATTTAGGATTATTCTGTGCTTTTATAGTTTGTATCTCTTTGTAATCTTC
>Ga0256828_1000527_pt1 | contig 25205 bp, 26 predicted proteins | sample CV88metaG_FD_185993 | JGI IMG/M metagenome (GOLD analysis project Ga0256828, IMG submission 185993) | Hydrothermal vent microbial communities from East Pacific Rise, Pacific Ocean - CV88 | ecosystem: Environmental > Aquatic > Marine > Hydrothermal vents | place: Pacific Ocean: East Pacific Rise...
CCCTCTAAAACTACTAAGTGATGTACGGTTCGCTTTGTCAAAACTCGCTTTAAAATAAAAATCTATTGCCTTATCATCTTGATAACATTCCAACTCTTTTGCTATCTTAAAAATATTTTCTTCGCTCTCTATAACACAGGGTCCTGCTAAAAATTTCATAGTTTTTTCCATTTTTTGTAATTTTTATAGTATAATTTCAGCAAGGCCAAGAGGGTTAAACCCTCTTTAGCTCAAAGTTGACTTTTAGTCTCCAAACTATGAAAGTCAACTTTAGGTGAAACTTTTTCATAAGTTCCCCCTTCTTGCTGATTTTGCCCTAGCTTTTGCTAGTGGCAATAAAATTATATCTTATTTTGCTTTTGCTACCATTATCCCAGCTAACACAACCAAAACTATCCCACATGTCACACTGAAACTTGGCAGAGAATCTCCCAAAAACAAACCAACCAATATAGCAAAAACTATATTTGTATAACTAACAGCCCCAACTATACCAGCTTTTGTTTCTCCATAAGCTTTTGTCATAAAATACTGAGAGAGAGTACCTAAAAAACCAAGTCCAATCACATAAAACCATATTATACCGTGTGGCATAATAAATTTGCTAAGCATAAAATCGATACTTGGCATATAGATATATTCTGCCAACACAAAGAGTATAATCGGTCCTATTGTTCCAACTGTTGTAAAAGACAAAACTATTGCCCTTGTATCGTAATAGTTTCTAAGCTCCCTTACAGATGTATATGCAAGTGCAGCACCCACACCACTGAAAATTCCCAAAATATCGTACTTTGTAAATCCCATAGTAGGTTGGGTGATGAGCAGTATCCCGCCAAAACCGATAAATACTGCCAACCACCCTTTGAGCGGAAGTTTTTCATCTAAAAAAAGCCATGCAAATACAGCAGTAAATATAGGTGCGGTTTTGCTAAATGTTACAGCATCACCGAGTGGAATGTGAGCGATATTGTAAAAATATGCCAAAAGTGCAAAAAAGCCCATACTTCCACGAAAAAGAAGCAGTAATGGTTTGCCACCCAAATGGTTCATGGGTTTTTTGTATATACTAAAGCCAATTATAAGAACACCTGCAATATTTCTAAAAAACACAACCTCAAGTGAACTCAACTCCTGTGAGGCAAGTTTGGCAAAAGCACCCATAATAGCGAAGGTAAAAGATGCTATAAGCATATATTTTACCCCGTCGTTGATATATTTTATTCTTTTCATAGAGCGAATTGTATAATTATTAACTTCATATTTGTATAATTTTATAAAATTAAAGGGATTTTTTATGGGCAGTTTATTTGCATTATTTATTTTTGGTGCGGTTTTTTACTATGTTTTTAAAAGTTATTCAAGGTATGAGAGTTATTCACAAAAGGCTTTTGAGAATTTTTCAATCACCTATGAATCGTTAAAAGGGAGTGAGCTTGGGCTTTTTGTATCGCTTGTGGCAAAAGTGGCAAAAGCTGATGGCAGGGTGGATAACCTTGAGGCACAGTTGATTGGTGCAATGTTTGATGATATATCGAGTGTATTTCCCCATCCTCAAAAAACAAAAGATATACTAAAGCAGATATTTTCTGAGCAAAAAGAGAATCAAAACAATACAAAAGAGTTGGCTGAGGCTTTGGCTGCAGCTATTAGAGGTGACAAAACAAAGCAACAGCACTTTATGGGATTTTTGATACAGTTGGCTTTTGTTGATGGTGAAGTGAGCAAAGGTGAAGAAGAGGTACTAAAAACCATTGCAGAAGCATTGAGATTTGATCCAAAACTCTACCATACAATGTTTGACAAATTTGAATCTATGATGGGTGAGTTTAAAGATTCAAAAAATACACTTGCAGATGCTTACAGGGTGCTTGGTGTGAAGGAGAGTGATGATATGCAAAGTATCAAAAAGGCATATAGAAAACTCATAAGAGAGTATCATCCAGATATAATCAAGTCCCAAAACAAAGGGGAAGAGTATATGAAAGAGGCAACCAAAAAAACTCAAGAGATAAATCAGGCATACGAGATGATAAAAAATGCGAAAAAGTAGATTTTTTATTTTGTTATTAGGGGTGTTTAGTGCTTTGGAGGCAGATGGAATTGGTTCGCTTTTGTTTCATGGCAACTGCACCACTTGCCATTATGAGACAAAAGCTCTCTCTGCACCATCTATGTATGATGTAAGGGAGCGATACATAAAAGCATATGACAAAAAAGATGATTTTGTATCTTATATGTCAAAATGGGTGGCAAATCCAAACAAAGAGACCTCTATAATGTTGGATGCTGTACAAAAATACGGCTTGATGCCACACTTGGGATACGAAGAGGATGTTATAAAAGAGATAACCAGATATATATACGATACTGATTTTAAAAAACTCAGATAAAATCACTCTCCCAAAAAAAATCTATCCACTCATCTGCTTCATTTATCCAAAAATCAGGTTCATATACTGATGTTTTTTTGTAAAATATAGTAGCAGATTTGAAATTGGTATGGGGATTGTTGTTTTGTAGATATTTCATGATGCTTTGCATAGTTTGCCCACTGTCTGCTATATCATCAACAACAAGTACATTTGTGTTGTTTTTGAAACTGCAATCACCAAAAATTGTTATCTGTTCCCTCTTTGATGTTTTATCATAAAGTTCACTTCTGATAGCTTTTACATCTCTGATATTTAGCCCCTCAGCCATAGCATGGGCAAGGGTAAGTCCGCCTCGCAGTATGGTCACTATGGTGTGTGGTTCAAATTTTTTTGTCTGCCTTACAAGCAGGTTTGTATCGTTTTTAAAGTTTTCATAAGAATAATATTTCATAAAAATATTATATGGTATTTAAGATTATAATTGTATAATTTAACCAAAAATACAAGGATTTGTTATGATAAAAACTCTATCTTCTGTTTTGATGGCAGGTTTGGTTATGGTTGCTGTTAGTGGATGTAGTGATTCACCTGCTCCAGAGAAAAAAGCTCAGAGTGATTTTAGATGTCATCAAGAAAATGTATTGGCTCCAAAGTGGACATGTACACCATTTGTTGAGGGTGCTTATGCCGGTGTTGGGATTGCTCAAAAAAGTGCAGCCGGTATGGGGCATATGAGAAGAATTGCATTGGCAAACGGTAGAAGTGATTTGGCTCAACAGATACAAACACAGGTAAAAGACAAAGTAGAAACTTTTACAAGAGCAACAGGAGTCAGTTCAAACGAAACAGTAGAAAAAGTATCTACAGCTGTATCAAAACAAGTAGCAAATGTTGATCTTAGAGGCTCAAAAGCAGCAGATACTTGGACTTCACCTTCGGGCAATCTTTATATGCTTGTTACTGTACCATCTTCAACAGTAAACAAAGAGGTGAAAAAAACAATCAAAACAAGTTTTAAAAACGAAGAAGCACTTTGGCAGCAATTTCAATCAAAACAAGCTATGGAAGGGTTGGAAAAAGAGTTTCCTACTCAAGAGTAGTTGTTTATACTTCAAAGCTCAGATTTTATCTCTGAGCTTTTAGCTTTCTGTAACTTATAGGCTTTGATTTAGCTATAATTTCAAACAAATATAACTTTTAGGTACTATCACATGAAAAAAATCGCCATTATAGGTCGTCCAAATGTTGGCAAAAGTTCACTTTTTAACCGTCTTGTAAAAAGAAGAGATGCTATAACATCCGAACAGGCAGGAACAACAAGAGATGTAAAAAGAAAAACAGCAGTTATTATTGACAAAGAGGCTCAACTTTTGGATACTGGTGGTCTTGACAAAGGGTGTGAGCTTTTTGACAAGATAAAAGAGATGAGTCTAAAAGCTGCCTACAGGGCTGATATAATTTTGTATATGGTAGATGGAAAAGGTCTGCCTGAACAAGAGGACAAAAAACTTTTTTACGAGCTTCAGTCTATGGGTAAAGATATAGCCCTTGTTGTAAACAAGATAGACAATGACAAAATGAAAGAGAAGTTGTGGGAGTATTATGAGTTTGGTACAGATGCTATCTTTGGTATCTCTGTGGCTCACAACAGAAACACAGTTGAGCTTTTGGAATGGATAGCTTCAAAACTGCCAGAGAGTGATATCGTAAAAGAGCAAGATGATGAAGACGAGATAGAAGTTATAGAACCAGAGATAGATGATGATGAGTTTTTTGACCAATATGACGAAGAGGATGACGGGTTTATATACTGGGATGAAGATGAGATGGACGGTGTTATTGAAGATGATTCTATCTTCGCCCAAAATGACAGGATTAAAGAGTTTGATGAAGATGATATAAACCATATCAAAATAGCTATAATCGGTCGTACAAATGTTGGCAAAAGTTCCCTTTTGAATGCTTTGCTTGGCGAAGAAAGAAGTGTAGTAAGCAGTGTTGCCGGAACAACGATAGATCCCATAGATGAAAGTATTGATTACAATAACAAACAGCTTACATTTGTAGATACAGCAGGGCTTCGCCGTCGTGGAAAAATTGTCGGGATAGAAAAATATGCACTCATGAGAACAAAAGAGATGCTCTCAAATGCCAATATGGCACTTGTGGTACTTGATGCAAGTGAGCCTTTTTTGGATCTTGATGAGAAGATAGCAGGGCTTGTTGACAGCAATAAACTTGCTTGTATAATTGTGTTGAATAAATGGGATATATCAAAAAAAGATGAGCATGACAAAATTATACAAGAGGTTAGGGACAGATTTAAGTTTTTGGCTTATGCTCCCATCATAACCCTTTCTGCAAAAACACACCAAAGGGTGGATAAACTGCATGATCTGATTTTGCAGATAAATGAAAATTACTCTCAGAGAATAACCACATCACAACTAAATGCAGTGATGGAAAAAGCTATGAGAAGGCATCAGTTGCCAACAATGCATGGTCAGGTAATAAGAATATATTATGCAACACAGTACGAAACAAGACCACCAAAGATAGCAATAGTAATGAACAAGCCAAAAGGTTTGCATTTTACATACAGAAGGTATCTTACAAACAAACTCAGAGAGGCTTTTGACTTTACTGGTACACCATTGCTTTTTAAAGCAAAGAAAAAAGGTGAGAGATAAAGACGGATAGGTTTTATCTCTTGAGCAATTTGCATAAAATCTCTTTCGGTCTTTTAGAGTAAATTGGTGTCGATCTCCCATGGGTGTTGTTTTTGATTTTTTATTGAGTCTTGCAACCTGCCTAGAAAATACTCTCTGGCAACCTCTTTTGCTCCGAGTGACTGTAGGTGTGGTGTAGGTACTTGAGCATCTACAAAATCATATTGCCATTTTTTGAGATGTCTTATCAGGATTGCAAAAGCAGATTTTGAAGCATCACTCATCTCGCTGAACATAGATTCACCACAAAATACACCACCCACAACAACCCCATACAACCCTCCGACAAGTTTTCCGTCGTTATATGCTTCACAACTGTGAGCAGCACCTGTAAAATGCAATACCTCATAACATTCTATCATCTCATTGTCTATCCATGTACCCTCTTGTTGTGAACGTTTTACAGATGCACATTTTTGTATGACCTCTTTGAAATTTGTATCAAACTTGTAGGTAAATTTTTTTATACTTTTTTTTAGTGATTTGCTTTGTTTAAAGTCATCAAGCTCCATAATCAGTCTTGGAGATGGTGACCACCATAGTATGGGATCTTGCGGGTTATACCATGGAAATATCCCCATTTGATATGCTTTTAGAACTCTTGAAGGGTTTAGATCCCCTCCCCATGCAACTATACCGTCGTTATTTGCTTGTGTTGGATCGGGAAAATAAAAATCATATTTGTTAAGCTGTGGTATCATTGTTTTTTGGCTCAAAGTCAAGTGTCAGTTTTGTATCAAAATCAACTTTGACAACTCCTCCGTTTTTGAGTTTGCCAAACAAAATTTCATCACTGAGTCTGTTTGTAATATTGTTTTGTATAAACCTTTTAAGAGGTCTTGCTCCAAGCTCTTTTGAGTATCCCTCTTGTGATATATACTCTTTTGCTTTTATACTTAGTGTTACGGTGATATTTTTTTCTTTTAGTGTATTGTTCAGCTCATCTATAAACTTGTCTGTAATATCCATCACAATGTTGTGATTTAGTTGTTCAAAATTTACAACTGCATCAAGTCTGTTTCTGAATTCTGGTGTAAAAAATGAGTTTAATTCCTCATTTTTGGAGAGATTTTCATCTTTGTTAAATCCCATTACACCTCTGGCGGTTGCACCTATATTGGATGTCATGATCAGTATTACATTTTCAAAATTCGCTTTGTATCCGTTGTTGTCTGTAAGGGTTGCACTGTCCATAATCTGCAAGAGTATATTTACAAGATCCTGATGGGCTTTTTCTATTTCATCTAAAAGCAATACGGTATATGGGTGTTTTTTTATAGCTTCACTCAAAAGTCCGCCCTGTTCATATCCTACATATCCCGGAGGTGCTCCTATGAGTCTGCTCAGTGAGTGTTTTTCCATATACTCACTCATATCAAATCTTTCAAAATTTATGCCCAAAATATCGCTTAGTGCTATTGCAAGTTCTGTTTTTCCAACACCTGTCGGACCGGCAAAAAGAAAAGATGCAATAGGCTTATTTGGTGGTGTAAGCCCCGCTTTTGATATCTTTATGGCTTCACTTACTATCTCAATCGCTCTGTCTTGCCCTATAACTCTTTGTTGTAGATTTTGTTGCAGATTTGAGAGTGCGAGTGTTTCATCTTTTTTGATATTTGTAGTGCCGATACCAATGATACTTGAGATTGTTTTTTGTATATCGTTTGGTGTTATTTTTGTTTTTTTATTTTTTTTGAGATGAAAGGATGCTGCTGTTTCATCTATGAGATCTATCGCAGTATCTGGCAAAAATCTGTCTGTTATATATCTTTTTGAAAGCTCAACTGCACTTTTTAGTGCTTTGTTTGTGTATTTTACACCATGATGTTTTTCATATCTGCTCTTTAGTCCTTGCAGTATTTTGAGTGTTGTGTCTTTTGATGGTTCATCAACATCTACTTTGCTAAATCTCCTGCTGAGTGCCTTGTCTTTTGCAAAGCCGTTTCTGTATTCTGCAAAAGTTGTGGCTCCCATACATTTTAGTTCACCATTTGCCAATGCCGGTTTGAGTTGGTTTGCCGCATCCATAGTGCCGTTTGTTGCTCCTGCACCAACGAGTGTGTGAATCTCATCTATGAAGAGTATCGCATTGTTATGCTCTTTTAGTTCATCCATAACACCTTTTAGCCTTTTTTCAAAATCTCCTCTGTATTTGCTTCCTGCTATCATTGCTGATAAATCAAGAGCAAACAGTTGTGTGTCTTTGATGATTTTTGGGACTTTGTTGTTTATGATATCCAAGGCAAGTCCCTCTGCTATGGCTGTTTTTCCCACACCTGCTTCACCAACAAGGATGGGGTTGTTTTTTTTCCTTCTACAGAGTATCTGCACAACTCTTTTTATCTCTTTTTGTCTCCCTATTACGGGATCTATTTTACCCTCTTTGGCTTTTTGCAACAGATCTATTGTGTATTGGGATATAAAACTTTGTTTGTGTTGTGTTTCATCTTGTGGTTCTGCCATATCGCTGTGGGAGATAACCTCTATTATATCTAGTTGTGATATTTGGTATTGTTGCAGCAACATATATGAAAAAGTGTGTGTTTCATTATAGATAGCTACAAGAAGATCTCCTACATTGGCATTTTGTTTTTGAGCACTTTGTATATGCTTGAGCATATCATCTATCACTTTTGAGAGGGCTATGCTCTCCATTGGTTCCTTGTCTGTGTCTTCTGGCAGAGTTTGGGTGTTTGTGAGTATATATTTTTCAATCTCCTCTTGCATCACTCCAACATCACCTCCACATGCAGAGATGATATCGCTGCCCTCCTGAGAGTTTAGAACCATATAAAAAAGGTGTTCTATTGTCAGGTATTCGTGTCTTAATTCTCTTGCATAGAGTATAGATCTTTGAAATATATCATTTAGGCTTGGGCTTATCATCTATTCCTCTTCCATAACAGCTTTTAGTACAAAGCCGTTCTCTTTTGCAGTTTTTGCAACCTGCATCACTTTTGTCTGTGCTATTTCATATGTATATACTCCACAAACAGCCTTTCCGTCGTTATGTACTTTTAGCATGATGTTTTGTGCTTCTTGGTTTGTTTTGTGAAATATACTCATCAAAATTTCTATAACAAAATCCATAGAGGTATAATCATCATTTAGCAAAAATACTTTGTATTTTTTTGGATATTTTATACAAATATCACTTGAGAGTTCAGAGTGTGTATCTATCGACATATCTATCCTGTAAAATCGGGTACAAAAATATTTGTTATAATGGCAAACCCGATAGTTTTTTAACAAATTATATCAAAAGTAGAGATAATGGCAAAAAAAATCTTCATAACTGCAACAAACACAGATATTGGAAAAACATATACAACAAAACTGCTGCTTAGAGAGTTTGCATCAAGGTCACTCAGGGTGGGAGCCATAAAACCTCTTGAGAGTGGGGTAAAAGATGGGATATATCCTGATGGAGAGGAACTTCTGAGCCTTTTAAAGGAGCTAAATTGTGAGTTTGAGCATATAGTTGTCAAAGATATAGTACCAATAAGTTACGAACTTGCTTCTGCCCCTTTTATAGCTGCACAGGGTGGAGAGTTTGAGCTTTTAAAGATAAAACAAAAGATTTCGTATCTGGAGCAGTTTTGTGATATTTTGCTCATAGAGGGTGCTGGTGGGTTGTTTGTTCCCATAGAGCAAGACTATATGATGATAGATTTGATAAAATCCCTAAAAGCTCCTGCACTTTTGGTAACACATTGTCAGCTTGGATGTATCAACGACACACTTCTGAGTAAAGAGGCACTGCAAAACAGAGGTATAGAGCATAAAGTTGTATTTAACTGCAAAAAAGATGACAAAGATTTCAAGACAATATCTCAGCCCTATTTTCAGAGGAGTGGCTTTGAAATGTTTAAATTGGATGAAGATATTGACACTCTTTGTGATGTTTTGTATAATTTGGGCTAAATAACCATGGAAAGTAAGATATGCAACACCTAATAAGAACAGATGATTTTACGGTAGAGGAGGTTGAGGATATTTTGTCTGATGCCAAATTATTTGGTGATGGCAAATTTCATCCAATACTAAAAAACAAGATTATAATCACTTTGTTTTTTGAAAATTCAACAAGAACAAAAAGCTCCTTTGAGATAGCGGCAAAGAGACTTGGAGCTGAGATTGTGCATCTTGATGTTGCAAAAAGCTCAACCAAAAAAGGGGAAACACTTGTAGATACTGCTATGAATCTTGATGCCATGGGACCACATGCCATAATAGTAAGACACCAAAATGCGGGTGTGCCAAAAATACTCTCAAACCATACAAAAGCATCTATTATAAATGCTGGTGACGGAGCTCATGCTCATCCTACTCAGGCACTCTTGGATCTTTTTACACTCAAAGAACATTTTGGTGAGTTAAGTGGTAAAAAAATAGCAATAGTGGGAGATATAAAAAATTCAAGAGTAGCAAACTCAAATATAGAACTCTTAAGCAGATTTGGTATAGATGTTACACTGGTTGCACCTCCCCATTTTTTGCCAAAAACAAACCTCAAAACAACACACAAACTAACAGATATTATAGATGATGTAGATGCTATTATGAGTCTTAGAACACAGACAGAGAGACACTCTTCGCAAAGTTATGCTTCACTAAAAGACTATGCAAGTGATTTTTGTATCACAACACAGCTTGTTGGTAATAGAGATATAATACTTTTGCACCCCGGACCCGTACACAGAAATATAGATATATGTGATGAGCTTTTGGCAGATGAGAGATGCAAAGTGCTAGAGCAGGTAAGTAACGGGGTAAATATAAGAATGGCAGTGCTGAAAAAACTTATACATGACATTTGATGATATAAACAGTTTGGCAAAAAAGGGTATCCCCTTTTTGTTTATAAGTGATTTTAAAGCAAACAGCATCAAAGTGATAGAGCTTGACAAACTAAAAGAACACGATATCGAGTTTTGTATAGATGAAGATTATACCATCAAAAAACATCAGTGTTTTTTACGAAAATATCCGCTTGACTTTGAGGCATACAGGCAAAAATTTGATTTTGTGATAGAGAAGATAAAATCTGGCGAGACCTATTTGCTAAACCTTACACAAGCTACAAAAATAGATACAAAACTCACCCTCAAGCAGATATATAACAATGCAAATGCCCAATACAAACTAAGATACAAAGATGAGTTTGTTTGTTTTTCTCCAGAAAGATTCATAACTATAAAAAACAATAAAATATCTACATACCCGATGAAAGGCACCATTGATGCCTCTGTTAAAAATGCAGAACAAAAGATACTCTCAAACCAAAAAGAGATGGCAGAACATGTGATGGTTGTAGATCTTTTAAGAAATGATTTGAGTGTTGTTGCTACCAATGTAAGAGTTGACAAGTTTAGATATATTACCAAGATAGAAGCAGGTGAGAAAAATCTTTTGCAGGTAAGCTCAAGTATAAGCGGTGACCTTAGTGACGGATGGCAAAGCAGACTCGGAGATATATTAAAAGCATTGCTCCCCGCAGGTAGCATAAGCGGTACACCAAAAAAATCAACTCTTGAGATTATAGATGAGGTTGAGGGGTATGATAGGGGTTATTTTAGCGGGGTTTTTGGTGTATTTGATTCACAAAGTTTTCAAAGTGGTGTGATGATAAGGTTTATCCAAAAAACAGATAACGGATATCTCTACAAAAGTGGCGGGGGGATAACACTAGATAGCCTCCCAAAAGATGAATATGATGAGCTTTTGCATAAGATATATATCCCTTAATGCCATATTGACAGCACTTTTTATAAGGCAGTGCTATACCGATTATTTTGTATCTCTTTTTGTTTTTTGGTACTTTTTTTACAGATATGAAAGGGAGTATGACTGGTATAAAATCCCACTTTGCGGAGTTTCTTTTATTGTGAGTATATTTTTGTATCGTTTTTTTGATGATACGATTTTTGATATATTTGTAGAGCTTGATATAGATAGATTTTATACCTTTATTGGTGGTGGAGTAGCATATATTTTGGCTATTTTGCATTTGTTTATTTTCTTTTTTAAAAAAGTTGAATATAATAGGGCAAACGATATTTAGGTTGGTTTATGTATATAAAAGATTTAAAGTTCTCTTTGTGGGTTGATTTTATACAGAGGGATTTTTTGGATGGTGAGTTTGTGGAGTTGATAAAAGAGGGTATTATTAACGGTGCTACATCAAATCCTGCTATCTTTAAAAATGCCATACTCAACTCTCAGTCTTACAAAGAGCAGTTGGAAAAATTACAAGATTTTAATCCAAAACAAAAATATGAAGCTGTTGCGATGTTTGATATCCAAAAAGCCGCAGATATACTAAAACCTCTGTACGATGACGGTAACGACGGATATGTCAGTATAGAGGTAGATCCTTTTTTGTGTGATGATGCAAAAGAGACTATCAAAGAGGGTAAAAGACTTTTTGAAAATATTGGCAGAGACAATGTGATGATAAAGATACCAGCCACAGAGGCAGGATATGAAGCTATGAGTGAGTTGGTTTCTTTGGGGATACCCATAAATGCTACTCTTGTTTTTTCAAAATCACAGGCAATCTCATGTGCCAAAGCTATAGAGAGCGGGTTGAAAAAAGGTGGTGTGGATGTTGATAGTGTTATTAGTGTATTTGTCAGCAGGATAGACAGAGCGATAGACAATGAGCTGCAAAAACATGGCATAGACACAGCACTAAGCGGAATATACAACTCTTCAGATATCTACGAAACAATAGAGCAGATGGGGATAAAAAATCTAAGAGTACTTTTTGCCAGTACCGGTGTAAAAGATGATTCTCTCAAGCCATATTACTATGTAGATGGATTGTTGGCATACAACAGTGTAAACACAGCCCCAATAGATACAATAAAGGCATTTTGCAGATTAAAAAACACAGAGGCAAAACTGCCTCTAAACCAAGCACTTGTAAAAGAGCATTTTAAAAAGATAGAAGATGCGGGGATAGATTTTGATAAGTTGATTGAAAATCAGATAGCAGATGGTTTGAGATCTTTTAAAGAGGCATTTGAAGATATTTTGGAGTCAATATGAGTACAGAAAAATACGATATAGATGTGAGTAAGCTGACTTTTGAGCAGTTAAAACGGGTAAGAGCATATCTTAAAAAGATGATAGAAGTTGGGGGGAGTGACCTTCATGTAAAAGCAAACTCTGTAACAAGAGCCAGAATCAACGGTAATATTGTGCAGTTTGCGGGTGGTGTGTTTTCCAAAGAGGATGCACTGACATTTGCAAAAGAGATACTAAAGAGCAGATTTGCCGAGTTTGTAGAGCAAAAAGAGATAGATTTTGTTTATCCGTATAATGAGAGTAACCGTTTTCGTGTCAATATTTTCTTCCAGATGGATGGTGTTTCTGCTGTTTTTCGTGTAATTCCTGTAAAAGTACCAACAATGGAGGAGTTGCATTTTCCTGAAATTATTAGAGATTTTGCACAAAAAGAGAGAGGTCTTGTGCTGGTTACCGGCGTAACGGGTAGTGGTAAATCTACCACATTGGCTTCGATAATAAATGAGATTAACCTTACAAGAAAAAAACATATCATCACTATTGAAGATCCTATTGAGTTTGTACACAAAGACAGAGGGTGTATAATAAATCAAAGATCAGTAGGACAGGATACACTCTCTTTTGGTCATGCACTAAGAGCAACACTCAGGGAGGATCCAGATATCATACTCGTTGGGGAGATGAGGGATAGAGAGACCATCAATCTTGCACTTCATGCGGCAGATACCGGGCATTTGGTTTTTTCAACTCTGCACACAATAGATGCAAAAGAGACTATCAACCGTATCATAGCAACTTTCCCTACTGAGGAACAAAACCGTGTAAGACTTGCATTGGCTGGGGTGCTTCAGGGGATTATATCGCAAAGGCTCATACCGACGGTCGATGGTGGCAGACGAGCGGCTATGGAGATTTTGGTAAAGACACCTATGATAGAAAAACTGATAATGGAAAACAGAGACTTTGAGATAAAAGATACAATAGAACATGGTAGAGAACATTACAAATCTCAAAGTTTTGATCAATCTATTTTTGATCTTTATAACGACGGAATAATATCTAAAGAACAAGCCAAAAACTATGCTACAAGTGCATCTGATTTGGAACTAAAAATAAATGGTCTAAGGGATGGAAAGCCAACAGAAGCAGATATAGAAAAACAAAGCCTTGGTATTGATGTTCATGATGATGTTTTTGAACTTAAATAAATTTTAAACCAAATTTAGATAGAATACCGCCTATTTTTTAATTTAAGGATTTAAATATGTTAGAAGGTATAGTTAGAGAGAGTACTGGCAAAAGAAGTACAAAAGCACTTCGCCGTGATGGTTATCTAATTGCAAACATCTATGGAAAAGGTCTTGAAAATATCAATGCCGCTTTCAAAATGAATGAATATATTCGTACTGTTCGTAATAAAGAGACTTTGGCATTTGGTGTAAAAGTTGGTGACAAAGAGATGGATGTTGTTGTTCAAGCATATGAATCACACCCGGTAACAGGTAATTTGTTGCATGTTGATTTGATGGTAGCACAAAGTGGTGTTGTTACACATTATCATGTTCCTGTTGTTCCTCAAGGTGATGCTATCGGTCTTAAAAACAAAGGTTTGGTACATATTGCAAAACCTCGTCTTAGAGTAAAAGCAACTATTGAAAATGTTCCAAATCAGATCAATGTTGATGTAACACCTATGGATGTTGGTGATTCTATCCTTATCCGTGATTTGGCAAAAATCGAAAATGTTACATTTACAGATGCTGATCGTGTGTCAGTACTGAGTGTTATCAAAGCTAAGTAGTAACAGATGCTTGTGGTTGGGCTTGGTAATCCGGGACCAACCTACTCAAAAAATCGCCACAATATAGGTTTTGTGGTGATTGATGAGCTTGTCAAAAAGCTCAATGCCAATAAAAGCTCAACATCTTTTGATGGCGAACTCTTCAAATATCAAAATCATTTTTTATTAAAACCGCTCACTTTTATGAATCTCTCAGGGGAGAGTGTATCAAAAGTAAAAAGATTTTACAAAATAGATGAGGTTGTTGTAATACATGATGATTTGGATTTGCCATTTGGTACACTCCGTTTTAAGCGGGGTGGCGGTGATGGTGGTCATAACGGATTGAAATCCATAACCCAAAAAATCGGTAAAGATTATATAAGGGTAAGGATGGGCATAGGTAAACCACAGCACAAAGGTGAGGTTATATCCTATGTGCTTGGTGATTTTACTCAGAGTGAATCTTCTTATATGCAGAGTTGGATAGCCAAATGTTGTGAAGCGGTAGAGTTTTTGATGCAAAATTCACTTGAAGATACAAGTTGTAGATACAGTGTTAAAAAATTTAAGATAGAATAACACCATGTTGGCTTTTAAATATATATCTATCCATTATCTGAAATATTTTTTTATAATACTAATCGCACTTGTGCTGTTTTTGGTTGGGTTTGATTATATGGATAATTCCCAAAAACTCTCAGGCTCTGCAAACCTTGTACTTATCTATCTGGTTTACAAAACATTTTTTGCCATAGATATGCTTTTGCCATTATCTTTGGTGTTTGCCATGATATCTACAAAAATATTTTTGATAAGATCAAATGCTTTGGTATCGTTTTTTTCACTTGGTTATTCCCGTGTTGATATACTCAAACCTTTTGTTGTTGTTTCTGGTGCCATTATCGTTGTATTTATATCATTACATGCTTTGCCAAGTTTTTCAAGGGCAGATGAATTTTCAAATAACATTAAAAAGAATTCGGAGTATCTAAGCCCTACAAAAGATCTCTTTTTTGTATATGAGGACAAATATATATATTTTTCAAAGATGTTGCCGTTACAACAAAAAGCGATAGGTGTAAGGATTTTTAAGATACAGGATAAAACATTAAAAAAAGTACTTTTGGCAAAAGAAGCGATATATCAAGGTGGATACTGGCATATAAAAAATGTAGATATTATCACCAAGCCTGATGTGATGGATTTTGATTCTTTGGGTATAGATGTAAAAAACTCAAAAGATTTAAAAATCTTAAAAGGTTTTCGCCCAAAAATGTTGGATCAGGTCTATGAAGGCAAGGTAAATTTTACCATTAGAGATGCGATAGATGCGATAATATTGCTAAAAAAACAAAATGTAGATATAAGCAGTATAAAAGGTGCCTTGTACAGGATATTTATATATCCGTTTTTTGTGCCGTGCCTTGTTGTTATTATATTCTTTTTTGTACCTGTGAGTGCAAGATTTCTAAATGTCTCACTTTTTAGTTTTGGTGCAATTTTATCTACACTTTTGGTGTGGGGGATACTCTTTATGCTTATAGAACTCTCAAACAACAAAACAATTCCGAGTGAAGTTGGTGTTGTTTTACCCGTCGTTATACTCTTTTTGATAGCCATAAGGCAGTGGAGAAAATATCGTTTAGCTACATAAAAGCACTTTTTGGATAGAATTGCTCAAAAAAATTTTGGGATTTTTATGATAGATTTTAAACAACTTGCACACAAATACAAAACACCGCTTTATGTTTATGACTTAGATTATATGTCTGAGCAGTATTCTCAGCTCAAAGATGCTTTTAGAGCAAGAAAATCTTTGTTGTGTTATGCGATAAAAGCAAACTCAAACCTCAGTGTGGTTAAGCATTTTGCCAAAATGGGCAGTGGAGCAGACTGTGTAAGCATAGGTGAAGTTCGTCGTGCATTTTTAGCCGGGATACCAAGCTATAAGATAATTTTTTCCGGTGTTGGCAAGAGTGATGACGAGATTCGCGAAGCGATACAAAAAGATATACTCTATATCAATGTTGAGAGTGAAGCGGAGCTTCAGAGGGTGGAGATTATAGCCAAAGAGCTTGGTAAAATCTCAAGAATAAGTATAAGAGTAAATCCGAATATAGATCCAAAGACACACCCTTATATCTCCACAGGGCTGCATGACAACAAGTTTGGTGTAGATATAACGACGGCAAAGAGGATGTATATACAGGCAAACAACTCTGAATTTTTGGATCCTGTTGGTATCCATTTTCATATAGGGAGCCAACTAACAGAACTAAAACCAATATATGAAGCTTCTGAAATAGTTGCAGACCTTGTTCGTTCACTTTTAAATATCAAAATAGAGCTGAAGTTTTTTGATGTAGGTGGTGGTCTTGGTGTGACTTATAAAGATGAGACAACAATACCGCCATACGAATATGCTCAGGCTGTTTTGGCAACTCTAAAAGGGTTGGATCTTACTGTGGTTTGTGAACCGGGCAGATTTCTTACAGCAAACGGTGGATATTTTATCACAAAAGTGTTGTATGAAAAACAAAACATGGATAAAAAGTTTGTTGTGGTTGATGGGGCTATGAACGATCTTCTCCGTCCGTCGTTGTACAAAGCATACCACAAGATAGAGGCTGTTACCGATAATGATGAGGGTTCAACAAGGGATGTTGATATTGTTGGTCCTGTTTGTGAGAGTGGTGATTTTTTTGCAAAAGGTTACCCGTTGCCAGAGTTAAGCCACAACGATCTGTTGGTTATTCACAGTGCAGGTGCATACGGTTTTGGTATGGGAAGCAACTACAACACAAGGGGCAGAAGTGCTGAAGTTGCCATAAGCGGCGGAGAGGCAAGGCTCATTAGAAAACGGGAAAGTTTTGATGATTTGATTGCCAACGAGATAGAGTTTTTGGATTAGGAAAAAGAGTTGTATTTTATAGATGTGCAGGGTACACTAATCAGTGATATTGACAAAACCCCTATAAGGGGGAGCATTGAGTTTGTAGATGCACTCAATAAAAGCAACACACCATATATGGTGGTAACAAACAATACAAAAAAACAAAGCCGTGATTTTTATAATTATTTACAAAGCATAGGTTTTGATTTTGGGTTTGAGAGATATCTTGATCCTTTGATGGTACTCTCTTACAGAGTGCAACACTCATCTGTAGCAGCTTATGGTTCTGAGGAGTTTTTGCAAACACTTTTGAGCATGGGGTACAATCTGGAATATAAAAAACCAGATGTGGTGCTTATAGCGATAAAGGAGGATTTTACCTCTGAGGAATATGCACAGATGATAGAGTTGTTGCTTGGCGGTGCAAAGCTGGTGGGGATGCATGAGACCTCAATTTATGCAAAAAACAACAGACGATATCCCGGTGTGGGAGCAATTTTAAAACTTCTTGAGTTTGCCGCAAGTGTAGATTATGAAGTGATTGGCAAACCGAGTGTTGCTTTTTATCAAGAGGCTTTGAGATTGCTCAAAAAACAGAATTTGGATATTGAGTTTGAAGATATTACCATGATAAGTGATGATGTAAAGGGTGATTTGGGTGGTGCAAAAGAGTTGGGTATGAACTCTGTTTTTGTAACAAGTGGAAAATACAGATGTGCAGATGAGATTGTTCCGTCGTTACAAGAGGGGCTTAGACCAGATTTTGTATATAAAGATATGCAGGAGATATTGGAGAGATTATGAAAACTTTAGATGATTGCAGGGTAGCCATAGATACTATTGATGATGAGATGTTGACTTTGCTTAACAAGCGGATGAAAATTGTTGAGAGGGTTGGTGAGATTAAAAACACACAAGGTGGTGCAATATATAGACCTGAGAGGGAAAAAGCCATCATAAACAGACTTGTTAAACTGAGCAAAAAACAAAACGGCTTGTTAAACGACAGTGCAATAGAAGCTATATTTTTGGAAATTTTTGCCGTATCAAGAAACTTGGAACTTCCAGAAAAGATAGCATACCTTGGACCTGAGGGTACATTTACACATCAGGCGGCAGAGAGTAGATTTGGTGCTATGAGTGAGTATGTATCACTAAATTCTATCGAGGCTGTTTTTAAGGAGCTTGAAGCGGGTAGGGCAAAGTTTGGTGTTGTTCCTATTGAAAATTCAAGAGATGGTGTGGTTGGTGAGACACTTGATCTGCTTTCTAAAGCACATGTAAAGATAGTATCGGAACTTTATATGCCTATCCATATATCTTTTGCAACAAAATCAAAAAATACAAAAGATATAAAAAGGATATACTCAAAAGACAAAGGTTTTGGTGAGTGTAGAGAGTTTTTAAACGAATATGGTCTTATGAATATAGAGCAGATACCAGTAGAATCAACAGCAAAAGCAGCTATACTTGCTTCAGAAGATGAAAATGCGGCTGCTATATGCTCACACATTGCCGCAAAACTTTACGGTTTGCCTGTATTGTATGAAAATATAGAGGATATACACGATAATGCTACTAGATTTGTAATATTGAGTGATTTCAAAAATGCACCAAGCGGTAACGATAAAACATCTATCCTTGTAAGGTTAAAAGATGCGGTAGAAGCTGGTGCTTTGGTTCATTTTTTACAAGATTTTGATGAAGAGAAGATAAATCTATCTAAAATAGAATCGAGACCTTCAAAAGATGAAGGTGGCTTTGGTTATTGGTTTTATATAGATTTTTATGGTCATATTGATGATACAAAGATACAAAAAGTACTCCAAAAGCATGAAGGTGAGGTTACTTGGCTTGGAAGTTATGTAAAGGGTGAAGATTGAAATTTAACAAAAAACTAAAAAATATCAAAACATATGAGGCGGGAAAACCGATAGAGCTTGTTGTAAGAGAGTTTGGAATAAAGCCAAAAGATATTATAAAACTGGCAAGTAATGAAAACCCTTACGGGTGTTCTCAAAAAGTGCAGCAAAGTGTCGCAAAGATTATAAAAAATATGTCACTCTATCCTGATGATTCGATGATGAAACTAAAAGAGGGACTCTCAAAAAAATTTGGAGTAGATGGGCAAAATATCATTATCGGTTCTGGAAGTGATCAGGTTATTGAGTTTGTCATCCATGCAATAGCTGACGAAAACTCAAAGATACTTATAAACAGTGTCACTTTTGCCATGTATGAGATATATGCCAAACATGTAGGTTCTGAGATTATCCGTACATCTTCACAAAAGCACGACCTTGATGAATTTTATAAGATATACAAAGAGCAAAATCCAGATATTATATTTTTGTGTACACCAAACAACCCGACAGGTGATGCGATAGAGTCAAAAGATATTTATAACTTTTTGGATAAAATACATAACGATACTCTTGTTGTGATTGATGGTGCTTACATGGAATATGCAAAAGCAAAGGATACTTCAAAAGCGATAGATCCAAAAGATATGATTTTGCGGTATGAAAATGTGATATATCTTGGTACTTTTTCAAAGGCTTATGGACTTGGCGGGATGAGAGTGGGATATGGTCTGGCAGATAAAAATATCATAAAAGAGCTTTACAAACTTAGACCACCTTTTAATATCACCACTTTATCACTTGAAGCGGCCAGTGTGGCACTGGAAGATGAAGAATTTGTAAACAATAGTGTCTCTGCAAATTTTAATGAGATGAAAAGGTATGAAACTTTTGCAAAAGAGCAAAAAATAGATATAATTGAGAGTTATACAAATTTTGTAACTTTATGTCTGGGAAGTGACAAAAATTCTTCCAAATTTGCAGATGATCTTTTGAAGCAGGGGATGATAGTAAGAGATTTGAGTGGTTATGGGATGAATGCCGTTCGTGTAAGCATTGGAACAAATGAGCAAAACAGCCGTTTTTTTGAACTGGCTTTGAAACTTTTATAAAATAAAATGGGAAATTGATGGATTTTAAGGCACTGTTTTCACAGCTTGTTGTACTTTATGAGAAGCTCACAAAACAACAAAAGATAATCATAGCAGCAGCAGTTACCGGGATAGTTGCATTTTTGATATTTTTGGTTGTATATACTGCAAACAAAGACTCAGGCGGTAAATATGTTGTATTGTTTGATTCTTTAAGCTCCTCAGATGCAGCCAAAGTTGTTGAGCAGCTGGAAAAAGACAATGTGCCTTATGAGATACAAGACAACAATATCATAAAAGTACCAAAGGATATGGTCTATAAACAAAGGATATCAATAGCCTCAAAAGGGATACCAAAAGACAACGGTGTCGGTTTTGAGCTTTTTGACAATCAGGAGTTTGGTGCTACAAAATTTGATCAGGATATAAAATACCTTCGTGCTTTGGAGGGTGAATTATCAAGAACCATAAATGCACTCTCACCGATAGAGAATGCAAGTGTATCTCTTGCTATACCAAAAGATACACTCTTTGTATCCAAGCAGACACCGCCGAGTGCATCTGTTATGGTTGAGTTAAAAGACTCAAGGCATCTCTCTGCAAAGCAGATAAGAGGTATAAAAAACCTTGTAGCTGCCGCAGTGCCAAAAATGTCATCATCTGATGTTATGCTTGTTGACAGTGAGGGTGAAACACTTGGTGATGATGATGAGATGTCTCAGCTTAGTGAACTCTCTGTTGCTCAGCAAAGATTTAAAACAAAAGCGGAAAAGAAAAAACAGCAAAAAATCATCAAGATGGTCTCTCCGTTTGTCGGTGGGAGCAAAAAAGTTGTTGCTCAGGTCAGTATAGATTATGATTTTTCTATAAAAAACTCAACATCTGAAAAATATGATCCCGAAAATGTTGTAAGAAGTGAGCAGACAAGTGAAGAAAAAAGGGAAGGGAGCAGACCCTCAGATGTAGGAGGAGTACCCGGAACAGTCAGCAACATAGGACCTGTAAAAGGTTTAAAAGAGAATAAAACAAAAGAAAAATATGAAAAAACAACAGGTACAACAAACTATGAAGTTGGTAAAACTGTCTCAACTACAAAATCACAGTTTGCAAGGATAAAAAGGATAACAGCCGCTGTTGTGGTAGATGGAAAATACAAAAACAAACTTGATGAAAACGGTGAGTTTAGCGGTGAGGTTGAGTATGAGCCACTCTCTGAGGCGGATCTGGATGCACTTAGATCTTTGGTAAGTCGTTCTATCGGTATAGATGAGAAAAGGGGTGACAGTATAAGTGTAAAAAATCTGCAGTTTAAAAGGGATAATTCGGCAGACAAAAACAATGTGGTATCAAAAGCCATGTCCTTTAGTGAGACATATCTTGCACCGTTTGCGGGTGTGTTTAAGTACCTTTTTGTGCTTATTTTACTCTTTGTTATGTACAAAAAAGCTATTTCTCCTTTTGCAGAGAAAATGCTTGAGATATCAAAAGAGGAGGAAGAGCTTGAAAAACCTGTTTTGGAATTTGATGATGAAGAAGAGGATGACCTTATAGAAAAAGTTCAGGCTATGAGGAAAAAAGTGGAAGACCAGCTTGGTGTTGGTGAGGGCTTTAGTGAGGATGAATTGAAACATGATGTATTGCTTGAAAAAGTCAAAACAATGGCAGAAGATTCGCCAGAAGATGTGGCATCTTTACTAGAAGCACTACTGACTGAAGAGGCTGCGGGTGGTGTAGTTATAAAAAAAGACAAGGAGAATTGATGAATTTGACTCCTACACAACAGGCAACTTTTGATGAGATGAATCTGCCTGAGAAAATTGCTGTTTTGCTTTTGCAACTTGGGGAGGAGGCAACCTCTGCTATTTTTTCAAATATGAATGTGGAATCTATCACCGAAATTTCTAAATATATAGCAAGTAACAGAACTCTTGACAAAGCTATCGGTACTGCTGTATTGGAGGAATTTCATGCTATTTTCCAATCTGGACAGTATCTAACGACGGGAGGTATGGAGTATGCAAGGGAGTTGCTTTATAGAACACTTGGTCCTGATGAAGCCAAAAAAGTGCTTGACAAACTCTCTAAAAGTATGCAAGATACACAGAATTTTGCATATCTCTCAAAGATAAAACCACAACAACTCTCAGACTTTATTTTGCATGAGCATCCGCAGACAATTGCTTTGATTTTGGCTCATATGGATGCAACAGAGGCAGCAGATACTTTGCAGTATTTTCCAGATGATCTAAGATCTGAAGTGAGTATGAGGATGGCAAAACTGGGAGATATCTCCCCATCTATCATAAAAAGGGTATCGGCTGTACTTGAATCAAAACTTGAATCACTTGCATCTTACAAAGTAGAAGTTGGGGGACCTCGTGCTGTTGCTGATGTATTTAACCGTCTTGGTACCAAAAGTGCAAAAGCTACTTTGGCACAGATTGAGCAGGTTGATGAAGAGTTGGCAGTACTTATCAAAGATATGATGTTTACTTTTGAAGATATAGTAACACTGGATAAAACAGCAATTACAGAGATACTAAAAGCAGTTGACAAAGCAGAGTTGATGTTGGCACTTAAATCTGCTCCAGAAGAGTTAAAAGAGAAATTCTTCTCTGCAATGAGTGAGAGAGCAAGGGAAGCATTTGAAGAGGAGATGCAATTCCTTGGTGCAGTTAAAATGAAAGATGTTGAAGGTGCTCAGAGGAAAATTGTTGAGGTGGTTAACGGACTTGCTGAGGCAGGAACAATTCAGATGGGTTCATCAGAGGAGATGGTTGATTAAACATGGCAACTATAATAGATAAAAGCAATGTAGAGACACACAATATAGACAAATATAATTTTAAAGTATTGCCTACAAATCACAAACCTTTATCTCAAACACTACAAGAGAGCCATGAACAAGAAGTAGATGCAACTCAGACACAATCTGAAACAAAGAGTGTTATTATGGAAGAAGATATAGATTCGAGTGCTTTGAGTCAAAGCTCAAAAGACTCTCTCATTGAGTCTTTGTTGAAAAAGACAGATGAGATGTCTTCAAACTTTATAAAATTGCAGATGAAACTAGAAGCAAAAGAGGAGGAGTTTGAGCAAACCCTAAAAGAGGCTAAGCAAAATGCCTACAATGAGGGGCTTGAAGCTGGTAAGGAGCAACTTACAAAAGAGTTGCAAAACGGCTATAAAGATACTCAAGAACAGTTTAGCAAATCTATTGCAACATTGCAAGAGAGTGCAAAGAAGTTTGAAGTTGCATTGCAAAATATCAAATCTGAGCTTGTCGGTGCGGCTTTGGATATAGCCAAAGAGGTTGTTGCAGTTGAAGTATCACAAAATTCACAAAAGATAGCACAGACACTTGCCGACGAGCTTATAAAAGATCTTCAGGGTGCATCAAAAGTTACACTCAAAGTAAATCCAAAAGACCATGGCGAAATATCTCAAAGTCTTGGTTCTTTGGAGAATATAGAGATTGTCTCAGATGGTGCCGTAAGTGAGGGTGGTGTTATCGCCATAAGTGATGTTGGCAATATTGATGCAGAGATTTCAAAAAGATTTCAGAGGGTAAAAAGAGCTGCCCTTGGTGAATAAGATAATGGATTAGAAAATATATGGATATAAAATCATACACTATACAAGAATTAAAAGAGCTTTGTAAAGATATAAGAAGCGAGATTTTGAGAGTTGTCAGCAAAAACGGTGGGCATCTAAGCTCAACACTGGGTGCAACTGAGCTGATAGTAGCTATGCACAAGGTTTTTGACTCTAAAAAAGATCCTTTTATATTTGATGTTTCACACCAATCTTATGCACACAAGCTACTGACACAGGATTGGAAAAGGTTTGATACTCTGAGGCAGTTTGAGGGTATGTGTGGATATACAAAACCAAACGAGAGTGAAGATGACTATTTTGTGGCAGGACACAGTTCTACCTCTATATCTTTGGGAGTGGGTGCTGCAAAGGCGATAGCACTCAAAGGGGAGGAAGACCAGAGGATACCTGTTGTTCTTATTGGCGATGGTTCAATGACGGCAGGGATGGTTTATGAGGCTTTAAATGAGCTTGGTGATAGAAAATACCCTATGATTATCATACTAAATGACAATGAGATGTCTATTGCAAAACCGATAGGTGCATTAAGCAGGATGTTGAGTTCTGCCATGGCATCGCCGTTTTACCAAAAATTCAAAAAACATACAGAAAATTTTGTAGATAATTTTGGAGATGGTGCAAGATATATAGCAAAAAGGATGGAAGAATCGCTTAAACTTATAACTCCGGGTATGATGTTTGAGGAGATGGGAATCAGTTATATAGGTCCGATAGACGGGCATAATGTGGCAGATTTGGTTGAGATTTTTCAAACAGCAAAAGAGTTTGGCAAACCTGTTATTATACATACTCAGACAATCAAAGGCAAAGGGTATGAGATAGCTGAGGGCAAAGAGGAAAAATGGCATGGTGTCGGTCCGTTTGAGATTAGTGACGGACACAGTTTAAAAACTTCAACTGCCAAAACAGCAACACAGATATTTACAGAAGCCCTTTTGCATTTGGCTCAAAAAGATAAAAGGATAGTGGGTGTAACCGCAGCTATGCCAAGTGGAACGGGATTGAGCAAACTTATGCAGGAGTATCCAGACAGGTTTTGGGATGTGGCAATAGCCGAACAACATGCAATAACAAGTATGGCGGCAATGGCAAGAGAGGGTTTTAAGCCTTTTTGTGCCATCTATTCAACATTTTTGCAAAGGGGGTATGATCAGATTATACACGATACATGTATTATGGATCTGCCTGTTGTTTTTGCACTTGACAGAGCCGGTATAGTTGGTGAAGACGGAGAGACACATCAGGGTGTTTTTGATATAAGTTTTTTAAGAGCTATACCAAATATCACCCTTTTTGCACCAAGGGATGAGAGAAGTTTTCATCAGGCAATGGCTTTTGCCGCTTCTTATGAGCATCCGTGTGCTTTGAGATATCCAAGGGGTGCATTTATCCCAACATCTCTGCCACCGTCTATACCTTTTGAGTTGGCAAAATCACAACTTTTGCACTCAGCAAAAAGTGATATATTGTTTATAGGTTATGGTAATGGGGTTGGCAAGGCATACGAAACATCACAACTTTTGGATGAAGATATATCTATACTCGATTTGAGATTTGTAAAACCATTGGATGAGAAGATGTTAAGAGAACTCTCCTGTGAGCATAAGAAATGGTTCGTATTTAGCCAAAGTGCAAAAATGGGCGGTGTCGGAAGTGCTATTTTGGAATTTTTGGCAACTCAAAATATATCTGATGTTGAAGTTGTGAGTTTTGAATATGAAGATGAGTTTATAACCCACGGAAATACAAAACTTGTAGAGGAATCTTTGGGACTTTTACCTTTGCAGCTTGCTGTAAAGGTAAAAGATTGTATTTAGTCTGA
>Ga0256828_1000528_pt1 | contig 25170 bp, 25 predicted proteins | sample CV88metaG_FD_185993 | JGI IMG/M metagenome (GOLD analysis project Ga0256828, IMG submission 185993) | Hydrothermal vent microbial communities from East Pacific Rise, Pacific Ocean - CV88 | ecosystem: Environmental > Aquatic > Marine > Hydrothermal vents | place: Pacific Ocean: East Pacific Rise...
ATCTCAATTACTGAGCTTGTACAAAACGGTGTTGAGCTTGATTTACATTTTGAGCCAAAAACACTCAAAGAGATTAAAGGTTCTGATAAAGATATTGAACCAAGTGAACCATATCAAAAAAACAAAATTATCGAACAAGCAAAAGAGGTATTAGCAAAGGGAAAAGATTTAACTATTGAAGATTTGGACTTTTTTACCGATGATGTTTGTAACGAAATAGACAAAGAGATTATCGCTGAAAACAAAGAAGCTATTGAGTTTGATAAATCACTTGAAAACACTATAAATCTGTTTAAGCAATTAGATAGTATCGATTTTGATGGCGTTGAATTTGACTCAACTAGCAAAAAAGTTAAAATGTCTATTGCACTAATGAAAGACAAGTATGGAAATTTTATACTTGGAGAAAGAAAAGATAGCGGTAAATATACTTTTGTCGGCGGTCACATAGAAGATGGAGAAACTCCAGAACAAGCACTTATTCGTGAAACAAGAGAAGAAAGCGGGTTGCAACTTTCACTAGGGGAGTATGAGTTCTTATCTAAACTTAGCGATGATATTGTAGATATTTACTTGTTTGGTGTAAAAGTTAATGATGTTTCTAGCCTTAGAAGTGATTTGGATGTTGATGGAGAATTTTCACAATTCAATATGTATTCTTTAGACGAACTAAAAGATATTGATTTGCATATTGATTATGATAAAAATCTTGTAGTGAAATACTTAAATGATGAATATACAGAGAAAGACGGTGTTAGAGAGAAAAACTTAGGTTCTATGATTGAAAATCTGTTCACTAATCCATCTGTAAGCGATGCAAAGAGAGAAAAAGCACTTAATGGAATTAAGAAGCTTATTAAAACAGATAAAACTATTGAGAAAATGTTTACAGATATTGTAGAAAAACTTGAAGATGAGAACTCAGATTTGAACTCTAAGGGTTTGTTTGATGCAATTAAAAAATAAAATAAAAACATTAGGCACACTTATTGTGTCTAGTGATATAAAAAAGTTTTTAATCTCAAGTAGTGTTTCTAGCAACTCAAAGAGCAAAGAGTATTCTCTTGAAGTTCAAAACAAATTATCTGGAGTAGCAAAAAAACTATCTTCAAGAGTTGGAGTTTGCGGTGAGCTTAATCTTTACGATGTTATGGATAGTAAAGCAATACAAAAAGCTATTGATTTTCACGAGAGAAAAATAGAATTTGAAGAGTTTAAATCACGAAGAATTTTAAGGAATTATTGATGACAAAAGACAAAATAGAGACACTAAAGAGAGAGATCGTTGGAGACGAGCTATATTCTCTCTTGACTGATGAAACTGTGAGCTATAAAGATTTAGTTATTGGAAACAAAAACAATGCTACAAAGAGAGCTAAAGACAATGCAGAAGCACTTTTAAAGCTCAAACAGTATGAAAATGGAGAGATAACAAAAGATGAGGCTATTGAAGCACTTAAGAGATATAGTGGCAATGGTGGCACTACTGTTGGTAGTGATGACGAGTACTACACTCCTAATTATATTGCTGGGGCTAGTTTTGAGCTACTTAACATTGGAGACGGTGCAAAAGTATTAGACCCGTCCGCTGGTGCTGGTTCATTTGTTAGAAACGCTCCAGATGGTGTAGAAGTTGAGCAAGTTGAAATAAGCGAAACAAGCTCAAAGATAAACTCATTAGTTAATGGAAAAGAAGTTGTAAATAAATCTTTTGAGGAAGCTAGTAAAGATATTCAGGAAAATTCATTGGATGGTGTTATTACTAATGCTCCTTTTATGGAGAGAGATAAAAGTTTAGATGATGACCCATTTTTTAGAGATATTAACAGATTAGAAGATTACTTCTTGCTAAAATCTTTACAGTTAGTTAAATATGGAAAACGCGTCGTAATGCTTATGCCAACGGGCGTTGTTGATAGAAAAAATACAACAAAAATTAAAAAGAAAATACTAAACTACGGAAGCTTTTTAGGTGCAATTAGACTACCAAACAAAGTATTTAGTGAAACAGGTGCTAATGTTGCAGTAGATATTGTTGTATTCGAAAAGCATCCAGAGAATACAATAAAAGCTATCAAGCAGGGTGTGCTAAAAAATATCGCTGATGGAATTTACAAAACTAAACAAAACAGTTCATTCCTAAATGGAACATACTTCGATACGATTGGAAAGAAAAACATCGTCGGTATTATGATGAAAGATGAGGAGTTCGTCAATAGCCGATTTAATGACAATCATTCAAGAGGAACTCAAGTTTTAACAAAAGACTCAATAGAGGAAATTAAAGAAAAAATCTATAAAAAAGTAAAAACTAGGTTCTTTAATGATGTAAATTACGATGAGCTAGAGCTATTTAATGGCTACAAGCTATTTGAGTCAAAAGCTGGTGAATTTTTAAACATTAGCGATTTGTACTTAAACTTTTTCAGAAACTTTTTAAGCATTGAGAGAGTTAAAATTTCAGATATTAAAGAATTTAGAGAAAAATTCATTAAACTTGGTAGTTTTGAGAACAGACAAGCATTGTTTAGTGAGAGATTGTTTAATGGAAAAATTATAAGTGCTGTAATAGCAACAAACTATCACGAAGACGATAAAAAAGCTAAAGAAATGTTCAACACTTTAGATATATTTGCGGATGAGCTTCCAAAAACAAATAAAAAGCTATATAGTAAACACGAAGATAATCTAAAAAAACTTATTTCAAAGAAAAACATACGCCTTTTTAAGTGTCCAAAAGATATTTTATATAGCGAACACTACAATGAAGAGATAGTAAAAGTTTTAGCAAACATTTCTCTTAAAGTTTTAGAGAGATGGGACTTTGAAAAGCACGATATTATTGATAAAAGTAAAGAGATGCCACCGTTCAAAACATTGACTTTTGATGAAGTTGCCTATTTTACAAAAGAAAATGTAAAAGAAGACGAAAAAGGTAGATATATAGACCCATCAAGTTTGAAAAAAGAAGATATTCTAGCTAGTGATGAATTGGCACTACTTGATGGGAAAATTGTTTCTTTTAGAGAAAGATTTGCTATATATGGCAAACGATATGGTGATGTTAAAAAAGATATTGAAAGTGTAGAGTTTAACGAGTCTTACGGATTAACATTAGATGAATTTGAGCAAAAAAAGCAATCAATGCTTGAAAAGCTGGAAACTTTTAAAGTGTCTGCTAGTGTAGATAAGCTTTTTGTTACCATAAACAATGTCGATTTACTTGTGCCTAAAGAGGCAAAACTAGAGCTTGACACTTGGGCAAATGATTTAGCCGAAAGATTTTTAAGAAAAAAGCCATTTCAAGTTAAGAAACTTAAAGACGGTGATTTTAGAAATCTGGAAGGTACGTACCAGATAGGTACTTTTTTGCCACGTGGTGAAGATAGTTGGAAATGGAAAAATAAGCCTTTTGTTGGATTGACAGAAGAGCATAAGAAAATGCTAAACGAGGCACTATTTAAAGCTTTTGGAGATGGTGTCACTATTGACAACGTGCAAGAGAAAGCATACAAAGATGATAAATACTATTATGCAATATCTCCAACTATTAAAAAGATAAGACGAAGTATCATAGAAGAGTTTAACACTAAGCTTGATTTATTTTGTAAGCAAAATCACTTAATTAGAAATGCTATGATAGAAAATCTTGAAAACGATTCGAGAATTGGTATTGGTGCATACAACGAGAGCGACTCTGGTAGAATACATTCGCTAAAAGAACTTATGACACCATCTTGGGTTGATAAGCTTCACGGTTACCAAAATGAGGATATTAACAAATTTAGCAATACTATGAGTGGTGTTATCGCTGCACAAACTGGACTTGGAAAAACTGCAATAGCAATAGGAACTGCTTTAAAAGCACTTCAAACAAAAAGAGCAAAAAGAATTTTATTTGTTGTACCAAACGGTGTTTTTGATAAGTGGAAGATGGAAATGCTTAATGGTAAAACTGATGAAAATGGAAACGTCCTGGTTCAACCCGTTATGAAAAATAAAGATATAGTCCAATTTTTAGATAAAAAATCTTACAATGAAGATTATAGTAAGTTTTGTAACGACAGCTCAAAAAGAATACTGTTTATAACTTACGAGCAGTTAGGTGAGCTTCAATTTAAAGATGAAACAATAGATTTTTTAAGAGGAGACACTAAAAAAGATATTGAAAGCAAAGGTGGTTTAGATATTTCTCCTTCAAAAATGCCAGAATTTTCTATGAATGATTGGGCGATCGCTACGAAAAAAAGTTCAAGACCATTGGGTTATTTTGAAGATGGAAATTTTGACTTAATTATGCAAGATGAAGCACAAATGAGCAAAAATTCTCTTACTGGTGGAGGAAACTATAAATTTGCCTCATCAATAGGTGGTGTAAACATTGGTGTTAAATCTGCACTAGCAAGTGCATATATCAAATTCAAAAAACACGGTGGTAATCCAAAAGGCACAATACTTGTAACTGCTACACCATTCACTAATACACCTTACGAGATATTCACTACGCTTAAAAAGCTTGGTAGATTAGAAAATGTTAAAACTCTAAAAGATTTTGAGTCTTTGTTTATGAGGATAAACATAGAAACAAAACCAATGGCAACACAACCAGACAGAGAGATTGAATACAAAGTGTTCAAAGGGCTTGTTGGGATAGATTTATTAAAAGCAAATGGGTTAGACTTAATCTCTTATCGTACTGCTGAGAATGAAGCCGAAAGACCAATGAATAACTTAGATAAAACAAGCATTAAGCCTGATAAAACACAAAACGATATTTCATCTCCTGAAACTTACGAGATAGAAATTAAGCGTAGAGAGCTTCTTGGAGAGTATGAAGAAGCAAAGTCTATCTTAAAAGCTTCAAAAGATAGCGGCGAGGAAGTTAATGCAGAAACTAGAAAAAAAGCTAGTGCCTTCAATCTACTAAGCAAGATAGACAAACTTTCTATTAGCTCAGAATTTGCAGATGGCATAATGTCTTTCAATGTAGAGCTTGTTAGCGATGACAAACTCAATAAACTTGTGAGTGATTTAGAGAAAAAGAAAATAACAGTTCAAGAGTATGAAAGTGCAGTAGTGAAGGGCGAACTTGTAGAAAAGCAAGTGAATGTCAAATACACTTTAAAAGAGATAGCTGAACAAAAGGGGATTGATGTTCTAAAGGATGGCAAGCTAACGCTACCAACTACTGATGTTTCACTTGTTGAATTTGTTTTAAAAGCTTTAAAAGATGAAAAAAACATCCTTGATATTGAAAAGTATCCTAAGTATAAAGCATTGTTTGAAAACATCCATAAAGAAGTTATGGAAGATGACAAAGTTAAGCAAATTGTTTTCTCATTATCGTTGAGTGGAGCTAGAATTATAGAGAGATTAGCTAAAGATTTCTATGATGAGCTAGAAGTAGTTCCACATAAGATTTTAAGTACTTTAAATGTTAAGAAAAACAAAAAAAGCGATGACAACACGGGGGAACTTGCAAAATTTCAAGAGGAATACAATTCGTCTGAGATAGCTACTGTCTTGATATTCACAAAAGCTCATTCGACTGGTGTAGATTTCAATAAAAACACTAAAGCTGTGCATTTAGTAGATATTCCTTTTACTCCTGATGTATTTGAACAAGCAGAGGGTAGAGCGGTAAGACAAGGTAATAAAGTTAAAAATGTGAATGTTTACACATATGCGCAAGATGGAACTTTTGACGAAGTAAAAAAAGAAATACTCAGTTCAAAAGGTGATTGGCAGCAAAAACTTCTTGCGAATTTAAACACAAATGCAAACTCTATTGACAGCTTAGGTATTGATAGAGATATTTTTGAGGAAGCAATAGAAAGATTTGGAGTTAATTTCACTAAAGACGATGTAAAAACTCTTATAGAAGAGAAGCGTGACGAGCAAGTCAAAGCGAACGAAAAAGCACTAAAGATCAAAATAGAAACTTTAGAGGATGAGCTAGGAAAAGTGGTTTGGGATAAAAACAAAGTTGAAAATTATGGTATATCATACACAGTTGCAGGAACTATGGGCTATGATGGTTCAAGTGCAAAATTAAGAAGAGAAGTAGATATAAACAAAACAAATGTTTTAAAAGTCTATAAAAAACTGCTCTCCGATATGCAAGAATTTTCAAAGGGTGTTTTAAAATATTATAGAAGAGACGCTTCAGAAATTGGAAGTATGGAAAGTGATGTATTTAGAAAAGCAGATATTGATGAGCTATACAGAGCTGCAATAGATAGATATTTCTACAATATCAACGGTTTTCAGAAGGCTTTTAAGACTCTTGCATACGAAGATGAAATCGAACTTGGTTGGTCAAAAGGAAGCTTTAAAAATCCTTTGACTACAATCCAAAGAGAAACACTCAAAAAGCAGCTTAAAGACTTATTGAAAAGCACTTTAGAGTTTCTGCAAAAGAAAGAGGAAGAGTATGAGCATATAGACGAAAAGCTAGATAATACAGTAAAAGCACTTCTTGAATTAGATAGCGAGAACGAAGTAGCACTTGATGTTATTAAAAAGGAAAACAATGAAGCTTAATGTATCAAAAGAATTAATCGAAGCAAATAAAAACAACTCCATAGATTTTAAAAGCATCTATGGGGAAGATTTTAAAATATGGAGCAATGAGTTATCTTTAAAAATATCACTAGGTAAAGATGATGAACTTGTTAAATTGCTAGGTTTTTTATATCCCTATCTGTGCGAGAAATGCGATAATGAAGCCCAGGAAAACAACAAACTACTTGAAAAACTAGGTCTTGATAAAGATAATAAAAAACAGCTTTTTGAGTTTGCCGTAGCTATGATAATTGAAGACAGTTCAATGAAATTTCAAAATGATGTGCTTGTTACTGAAATGTTGCAGCCACAAAATATAGTTTTTGAGGACTAAATAGGCTTATTTAAGTGCCTATTTAGATATTTTTAAGTAAAGTTAAACATAAACATTCAGGAGAAAAGATGAATAAAATCATTCAAGAAAGAAACGATAGACACGAGTTTTATCGTGGTATTAATTTTGACGGTGTAGATACTGATGCTGTTGCAGCTCAATTAGAGCCACTTTCAAATTCAGATGTAAATGAGCGTTTTGCTGCATTTGATAGTATTTTTGCAGATACTGAAAAACAAATTAGTGTTTCAGGGCTACTAGGTGACGCTCTTGTTGCTGCAAAAAGTAGAGGTATTAATATTGATGCTGATACAATCGACTCTGCTGTTGCTACTGTTGATAGCATTTTAAAAACTGTAAACTTCGACTCTATTGGCGGTGTTCAGGGTGCTGAAATCGTTGCAAGTTTTATCAAGCTTAACTTATACTCTGTTTTAAGTTCAGAAGTTCCATTCGTTGGAGATATTGCTGACCTTACTCCAATTAGTGGAAGCAAAGATAACGTTAAATTTGAAGTTATTGGTATTGAGCCAGTAGTTACAAAAGGTATGGGAGAAATTGCTGAGGGTGAGTCTATCTCTGCTCTTAATGCTGGTTCTGTGTTTGCAAGTTCTGAAAGAAGTGGGACACAAGCATTTGTTAAAGATACTTTAGAGTACACTTTCAATGCAAAAGCACAAGCTAATGATGGAACAAATACTGCAATAGAAAAAGGTGTGAATGAAGTTGTTGTTGGTGGTTCAATCTTTATTAATGACTTTGATGTTTCAAGCTCTGAAAATACTGCAACACGTGTAGCTGTTGTTGGTGGAATTACTTATACTGCAACTTTTGATTATGCTGCAGGTACAATCGTTCTTAAATTATCTGATAATATTGCTGATGGAACAAAACTTCTTTTTGTTGCTGGGCTTTCAGGCGATGAACTTTCTAAAATTTCAGGTGTTATCAAATCTGATGCAAAAGGTTATCCTTATGTTGCATTAACATATTCTATTGATACTCAAGTAAACACATTAAAACTTCGCCAAATGCTTCAAGCTACTGGTTTAAATGTTCAAAGCAATGATTTAACAATCGCTCTAAACAAAACTTCTGAAGAGATTAAATTCGCAAAAATTAACAAATCTTTAGTTGTTGCAAAAGATTTTGGAGATACTGTTGATTTAGGTGCTGCAGATGAAAGCACTTTAGCAGAAAAATATCGTCACGCTGTTGTACGTGTTGATGAAGCACGTGAAGACATCGCAACTAAATCTGGTATCACTAATCGTGTAGTTTTAGTTGGTGGTAGCGGTATGGTTAAACTATTCAGTGGTTTAGCTACTGAGGGTAACAAAGTTACTAAGTATCAAGGTGATGAGAACTCATTCCGTTTACTAGGTACTCTTGCAGATGGTACAGAGTGTTACTTTAATCCTCAACACGACACAAAATATCCTGTTGCAGATGGTGTTCATACTATTTTTGTTATCGGTAACCCATCTGATGTAACTAAAAAAGCAGCTATTAGTGGTGTTGGTCTTGCATTTATGCCTGATGACTTAGGTAAAGATATTGATTCAAACCAAACTACTCGTATTATGGGTAAAATTGTTGTTTCTACAAACAAAGACGCTCGTGCTAGAGAGCTTGTTCGTGCTATCAAGGTTAAGTTTTAATACTTAGCCTTTTTGGCTTCTTAAATTGGAGAAAAAATGAACTATCAAATAGTAAATAAAACAAAATCGGATATCGATATTAACGGTCAAATTGTAAAAGCTGGTACAAGCACAACATTACACGCTTCTTTTGTTTCTGATGAGTTTGTTAAAAACAACAATATCGACAAAAATGTTATTATCGTTTCTGAAAAAGAGCCTGAAAAAGAGCCTGATGATGGTCTTGAATCTCTTAGCGATGAAGAGTTGAAAGAACTTGCTAAAGAGCAGGGTGTTTCATTAAAAAAATCATTCGGTAAGCGTGAAAAAATTATCGAAATAATTAGAAAAGGTTAAAAATGGGTTTACTCGTTTCTCAAGAGAAAAACTATGTATCTATCTTCATCAAACCTACTGTTGATTTAACTGCTGGATTAACACCATCTGAAAAAGGTGTTGTTGCTGCTGTTGGTAAACTTTCTTATGGTCACCCATATTACGGCGTTGTGCTAAACAAAGCTACTCAAAAGTTAAAGACAACAAATGTGAACGCTGGTGGAAGTATTGATAATGAATTAGCTTTTCATATAGCTGATTATTTTAGCGGGTACAAAGGAAAAATGATAGTAGGTCGTGTGCTTGGTGTAGATTCGACTACAAAAGTGCTCGAAGTTAAAAAAGACGCTGATAGTGGTGATATCTACTTAGACAATGCAACAGATGTAAATGTGTTTGGTTCAAATAACATTAAAGATTGGGAAGATACTGCTTCTACTGAAATGTTTGAGATGGTTATCAACTCTTGTTTATCTGAAAAAGCAAGCGTAAGCATTTTAAATGTTAATGACTATATTACAGTTTCAATTTTTGATGAATTTGGAAACACAATCTATAAAGTAGAAGGTGGTGCTAAGTTTGACAGCCTGGATGATAGTGGAACGCCAAATTACATTGGAAATATTTGTGATAATAAAATTGTTACAATCAAAGTTGATACAACTCACGATGATTATACTAGCAATTTTGACATCACAAAAGTTTTTGAAGCTGGTGGACTACTAGCAGATAGTGGTGACAAAAACTATGCAAATGCTTTTACAGTAATTACAAACAACATTGAAAAATGTGACTATGCAATTAGTGCTGGTCTTCGTGATGTTGCAGCATTGCAAACATTCAGAGGTATCACTAATGAAGCAAAAGTACCTTTTATTGTAGATATTTATGCTACTTCTTTACAAGCTGCAAAAGATTTCAAAACTTCTTTAAATATGAATGTTGAAGATGTTATGTTTATTTGGAATAGAGGAAAAGACTTATTCAAAGACTTTGGTGCTATAAATGTTGGTCTTAGCGGTTTTATCGTTGGTCAAGCTGTTCGTAGAAACTTATCTAAACTTGTTGGTGATGTTGAGTTCCGTATGGAAGGTATTGCTGGTGGTGATTATCCCGTTCCACGTGTTAAAGCTGAAGATTTAGCCGTTCTTACTGATGCAGAAAAGACTGACTTGGTAGATAGTCGTATTAATACAGTTGTACTTAATCAAAAAGGTGTTCTTGTTGTTGGTGATGTTCTTAGTGCTAATCCAAAAGAACAAGCTACAAAGCTATTCAATGTTGTTGAGAGTAAGTACTTTATTGATAGATATATTGCGAGAATTATTGCAACTAAACTATTTAAAAATCTTACTGAGGCAGAGCTTTTTGTTAAAGAGGAAGTTCGTTTGTTGTTTAGCAGATGTCAGAAAAATAGCTATTTTGACTTAAATGCTGAGCCACCATATAGCTACAATGTTTACACAAAAGACAATGATACAGTTGTAGTGGATTACACTTTTGTAAACAATGGTATCACAAGACGTGGTGTCGTTGGTGGAACTATTGTTAAGAAAATCGAGGGTTAATAGATGATTAAAGTTGATAACTTAAAAAAAATTATTGAGGGAAAAGCTGAATTTGATAACGTTCAAGATGGCGTTGAAGATTTTAGTGAAGTTGTAGCAGACTACAAGTTGTATCACACACTTGTATCTGTTATTGAAATGATGATGAATGCTAAAGAGCTTGAGGTTAATACGCTTTCATCTCTATTTGATTTAGTAACTGATGGAATGAGCGAAGAGGAAGAGAGCGAATTTGAATTTGTTCTCATTAGATTCCTTCAATATATCAAAGTTCCTCAAAACATTATTGATGATTTAGTTAATGGTGGTGATGAAGTAGAGCAAGATGAGTTTGAAAACTTAATTGAACTTCTTGAAGCACGTATTGGCGATGGGGATATTTACACTTTTGTTGCTTATGCACTAAATAATGCTGAACTTGACTCTATTGACTTTGATACTGATTTTGATAGTGTTGAGATGGATTGGGCTTTCTATGGAACAATAGAAGCTTGTAAAAAAGGTGATGGACCACGTGAAGTTCCAAAATCTAAAAACCAAAAATGTAAAAAAGGCTTTTCCAAAGGTCGTAAAGGTTTCTGGAGATACCCAGAAGGTGACTTTCCTAACGGTCAATATAAAAGAAAAGAAGAGGGTAGTAGAGAAAAAGGCAAAACTATTGCAAATTTCAAAGGTAAAGATAGACACGCTAGTAAATCTGATAAAAATCGCTCAACTGATATGAAAAAGCGTAATAAAGCTGGTATGAATGTTTTTAGTGGTTACCTAAAAACAAAAAAAGCAGATAAAAAAGTTTCAAAAGCAAAAGAGTATTAAAATGAAAAATATAGCTTCATTTGATACACTAATGTTTTTGAAATCTCTTGGTGCAAGTGAAACTGCTATAACTTTTGATAGCCTTACTAAGGGATTAGTAGGGCTTGATGGTCAAGATGAAATAGAAAAAGACTCTATTGCTATGTATGAGCAATATGCTGATGATGTTTTAATTACTCTTGACTCATTAGGAGTTGATGAAAAAACAATCAATGCTTTTGTTGGCAAAGATGATGAAAAAAGTCTTGAAGCTGGTGCATTGATAGCTAAGTCTATTGACACAAACTTTGATGAAGCAGATATTTTAGAGTTTTGTGGCAATCTTGATATGCAATCTAAAAAGCAAAATATTGAGTTTGATAGTGTTCCAGAGAGAAAAGCTGGATATAAAAGAACGCTTGTAGTTCGCAATGGTAAAAAAGTTTGGGTAAACAAAAGAAATCCAAACAAAAAAGTTATATTATCCCCAGCACAAAAAAGAGCATTAGCAAAAGCAAGATTAAAAGCTCATACGGGGATGGCTGAAAGAAAAAGACACCTTTCAAATAAAAAAAGACTAAATTTTAAGATGAGTTAGTAGAATGGCTGAAAAAATACTAGGTTGGCAAGAGAAACAGACGAAGCAATACCATAAGGGTCTGTTCGTTACTATCATCCCTAAAGTTCCAAGATCTCCAATAGACTCAAATATTAATGCAAGCTATCAAATAGACGACAGCCTCAAGGATGTATCTATTAGAGGATTGCTTGTTAGTGATGATTTGAATGTCTCTATTGATTGGGAAAGCCCATTTGAAGGAAGCAATGAGGGAAGTTCTATGGGAAGCTTATCTTCACTTGTGCAATCTGGTATAGCTCAGTCGTTCATTTCAAATTCGTCTTTACTTGGTAGGACAACATCAAACATAATTGAAAGTGTTCAAGTGTTTAAAGGAGTTGCTCCACAAGAATTAAATTTAACTCTTAACTTTACTGCATTTAGTGACCCACTTATAGAAGTTGAATATCCTATAATAGCACTTCTTAAAATAATGTCACCGCAACTTACGCTTGGTGGCTCAACAGAGGTTCTGAAAAAAGTTATTGATGCAATTTCAAACAACAAAGATATATCTCTTGATGATAGTGTGTTTGGTTTCATCCCTTATGATGTTGTGCTTGATTACAACAACAAGAGATTTTCTAGCGATATGAGATTTGTAATAACAAACTTAAGTTCAAATAGAGATAAGATACAGATAGATAAAAACGGGAATGCAATCAAAAGAGAGGTTACTCTAACTCTAAAAAGTAAAAAATCTATGAACAGAGATGATTTAATACTAAAGATTTAGTGAAAAATAGGTAAAATAAACAAAAAGGAATTTTCTATGGGTACTCCATTTGAAACACAAAAAAGCTTTTTAGTCGCAACTAAGGGCAAAAACAAAAAAGTGCTTGGCTCTGATTTTGTTATGATTATTAAGGGTTATGAGGGTCTTTCTTTTCAAATTAAGACAAACGGTCTCCCTACGATTAAGAATGACGAGTCAGTAGAGTATAACACTATTCACGGTGTTAAAACTGTACAAGAGGGAAGAATCCAGACTTTAAATGAGATACAAGTTACTTTCAATGAAGATGATGCTTTTACGGCAAAAGAAACTATTGAGGGCATTATCCTTGAAGATAAAAACGATGAACTTGAAATTGAGTTCTATGCTGGTAGAGATATTGAAGAGATGAAGCTATGGGGAACACTTACATTTGCTAGTATTCATTTGGCTGATAATGCTGAAGCCGATATTGAAGCAACAACAACTCCGCTTAGCTTAAGTGCAACTCTTAAGGGGCATTACTTCCCATCTGAAGCAAAAACAGAGAACCTAAAGAGCTCTCTTGGTATCGCATAGTCTAAGGCAGATATATGGGTTTCCTCTCTAAAGCTTCATCGGCTATTTCTAATGTTTTAACAAGTAGATTGATAGTGCATAAAGCTATGCTGTATTCTGATAAGCTTTTAGGGAATAGACCCGTTGAATCAGACTATATTATGATAATAGGAGGCTTTGAGCCTCTTATGTTTTTTGTTAAAACTTCTGCACTCCCAATGCCTCAACACGAAGACGTAAAAATAACGACGAACAGAGGTGTAAAAACATCAATAGTTGGATATATTCAAACATTAAACAGCATAGATGTTGAGTTTGACGAGAGAGATAGTCTTATCGCTAAAGTTATGATTGAAACTATTTTACTTGAGGGCAAAAATGGAAGCCTTGACGTGAAGTTTTTTCAAGTAGGAGAGCAAATAATAGACTCTCAAATTTGGGGCTATGTAAAAAATGCGAATATATCTATAAGTGATAGCATTTCAGTATCAAATGAAAACACAAATGGCACAATAGCTCTAAAAGTAACTATTAACGGCCACTATATTCCTAATATAGCTACAAGAGCAATAGCATTAGGAAAACTGTCTTATGATGTCTTAACTTCACCAACTATGAAAAAACTACTTTAAAAAGGGGCGATATGAAAACACTTGATTTATTTAACACTTCGTTGATTACAGCTGAAGTTTCTTTATCTGATGCACAAACAGAAGCGTGTAAAACACAATCTGCAATTGCTTTTTTTGCAAACGTTAAGCCAATATTTGAGATTATAAAAAATGATTTAACTTTTGATGAACTTGTTAGCGAACTAAAATTAAAAGTCGGTGATTTTTCAATAATTGATACGCTAGAAACAGATAGTTGCTATTATGTAAAGGTTGAGCCAAGTGATTTTATGGCATTTGATTTGCCAACTTCATATTGTAGTGCATTTATGGAAGTATGTGAATTCGTTATTTTAAAAACATCACTTAAGAATATCAATATGCTTAAGAACATTGGAATTAGCGAGATGGTACAAGAGTTGCCACAGCTTGAAACATTGAAGAATGAACTAAACAGCAAGTTTAATATTGGAATTGGAAGCACGGTAAGCATATAATGATTGATTCAATAGATTTCACTAAGTACGAAGAGCATATATCTACATTTAACGAGCAGTTGTCACAAGCACAATGGAGCGATCAATTCGAACTTAGAATACAAATGGAAGCTCCAACTACTAAACCTATAATACCAACAGAGTTGGTTCAATCTTTCAAAATAAAAGAGGTTGGTTTTGATACTGATGACATAGCAATAGGAAATCAAAGGCAATATTCGTTTGAAATGCCAGATGATAGTTCACTTGATGTTGTTTTGTACAATATAAGAAACTTCAGTTTATCGGCTGAACCAAGTTTTATGGAGTATATGGTTTACAAAAGAGCAACGGTTGCAAAAAGATTTCAGATAGTAGATTTTAGCAAAACATTGGGTTATAATCTTCAAGACTATTTCTTACTTGATAAAGATGGAAAAAAGATATTGCCACAAGATGGAACATATTTGCTACCAGATGAATATAGTTTTATTATAAGCGGTTATGCACTTGACAATTATTGGACGAAAAGAAGATTGTTTAGTGGCAGGTTTATACTTGATGGCGGTATAGATTTAGAATTCTCAAGTGATGGCGGGAAAATGCAGGAACTTGCACTGTCATTTAAAAAAATAGAAGATTTAGAAATGCCACAAGATGAGAAGCTTGAGAGATAAAAAATAAAAAGGGCGAATTATGAAAAACTTAGATTTTAAAATGACTCAACTATCTTTTAGAGATAGTGTTGAATTAAACAAAAAATCAAAAACATTAAATACTTATGAGTTTTATGCCTATATGCTTGACAAAGTGACAACATTAGACACAAGAGAGATAAACGATCTTCTGTTGCAAGACGTTTATAGTATTTTGATTCAGTATTTACTAGAGCAGTTTGAAAACCCAGAGCTAGCTAGTGGAATATTTGCTAGTGACTTTATATCTCACGAGCAAGACTATGATGAAAAGATTGTGAAAATTAATGGTTATAGATTTAGCAATACTCATTTAACACTAAAAAGAGCAATTGAAGCTGAAAAATATTGCTACATAAAAAGAGATTTAAGTCTTTTGAATTTTTATCTACTAGGTTCTACTTGCTTAAAGGGACTAAAAGAGGGTGTAGAAGCAATTTTAAATACAAGTGACTCAAATACTCACAGAGAGCTAGTAAAGACTTTAAACAACAATATAGGGCTTGTTAGTTACTCAAAAATAGATTTACTTGCTGATTTGGAGAAAGTTTCTATACTTGATAGCAAAAATAGATTTATATCCATTGAAAATGAGTTTTTTTTTTATACTTAAATAGTGATGATATAGTAAAAATACTTTCACTACTTGAATACAACTCAGTAAAAGAGCTTGATAGCAAGTTGGTGCTAGACATATACAACAACAAAATAGATGAAAAAAACAAAGAAATTAACGAATTTAATAATAACTAAAGTTGCAATTCTATATAATACAAATCTACTTCGGTTATAGTTTTTATTCCTTAGTAACTATTTATTCAACAATACGGCATTCGCCGTGTTGCTTTTCAAAAAATATCTTAGCAAGGCTATGCCACGGCCTGGGACAATTAGGCGGAGCTACTTTACGTAGCTTTGCTAAGGTATTTATTGGAGTTTAATTGTCCCGAACGTGGCAGTTCTACATTTAAACTCCCAAAGACTTCATCGTAATAAATATCAAATTTACTTTATAGCCAAACAGATATGAATAAAGCTTTTAACTTTTATGGAAAACAACCGGAGGCAAAGCTAGCAAAAGAAGCATTAATAGCACAATCAAGACATAATTTGAATGATTTACAATTAGCTGGGCTTTTACACATTAACGACTTTTTTCAAAGAATAGTTCTAGTAGATGAACACATAAGTAGAGTCAGAATAGATGGGAAAAGACTTCCAAGTGGAACAGTAAAGTTCTTTAAGAAGTTCGACAAATGTAGCGATGTTGCTCAGTTTTTTACTCCGCTAACTGCACATAAAACTTTTCAAAAATTCGCTGATAGTATTATGAGTGATATAACAAAGTTAAGCGATTATATAGATGATGGACTTCTAAGCATTGAAGAGGAAAAGCACGTAGAATTTACTTATGAGATGGTGCAAAAATGATAAAGCAAATATTAGCACACGACAACAATCTTATAGTTTACAGAAAAGAACTAAATGCAATAACGGGGAGCGTAACTGCAACTATATTGCTTCAACAGATTATCTATTGGGATAGCATAAGCAATGGAGATGAATTTTACAAGTTTATAGAGCCGTGTAGTCACGAAAAATACAACGATGGTGATAGCTGGAGTGAGGAACTTGGGTTCACTAAAAGAGAGTTTCAAACAGCATACAAAAAGCTTGAAGAGGCTGGAATAGTTTCAAAAAGAGTTACTAGAGATAGAGTTACTTACTACAAACTAGATGGCGATATTTTAGAAAAACTTCTTATCGATTTGTATATTGGAAACAATGAAAAAGAAGATGAAAATAGTTGTGTGCCTAGCAAAAGTACAAATCCGCACTTAGCTAAAGTAACATTTGTGCCTAGCAAAAGTACAAATCCGCACTTAGTATATAGTAAAAACAAAAGCAGAGACTACACAGAGACTACACATAAAAAAAATATAATAAAAAAATTCTCTTTTTCTCTGCCTAAAAGCTTGCAGTATGAGCATACAAGCGAAGAGTACAAAGAGAAACTAAAAGCTTATGCAGTATCAAAAGATGGAGGATATAACTTACAAAGCTTTTTAGACTACCACTTGGCTAAGGGATCTAAGTTTAAAGATTGGAGTAGAGCTTACAACACTTGGGTATCAAACTCACAAAAGTTTGACAAGATTAATCCGAATGATTACAAAAAGACTATTGAACACGAAGAGTTTGGAGAGCTGGCAATAGAATATGGCACAAATAATTTATATGACACTAAAGAGCTTAAATTTGTTGGTAGAATAAAAGAGAGGATAGAGAGAAAAGTCAGCAACGACACACAAGCACAACATCAGAGTAGTAACAAAGGAGTTATGGACGCTATGAGCAAACTAGCAAGTATGAAACGTACAAGAGTTACAGCAAGTGAAGATGAATAAAGTTTAGTTTGATATAATACAGCTATGAAAATTAAAAAGATTAGAAAGTTATCAGCTCCAAAAAAAACATCAACTTTGCTAAGTAGTGCAAAAAAGTTTGATGATAAGAGAAAAGCAGTTGCATCTAAACAAAAAAGCACACTAAGCATTTCTCAAGCAATATCGCTTATGAAAAATCTAATCAAGACGCACACGAGCGGTTTGAGTTTAAAAGATTTTTTTGATTATGCGGATAAAAAAAGAGTTGATAGAGCAAAAAAACAGCTAAAAGTTTACTTTCTAAATTCTTTCAAAAAGGGTGTCTTTAATTTTGTTGTTAAGTCGAGCGGTCTTAATGAGCCTGAGAGCTACAATGTGAGAGTACAGTTTAAAAAGATTGATGAGATAGTGGAAGCTAGACAACACTACATAAAACACGATGAATTTATGCACGATATGAAGATAGGTGTAGAGTGTAGTTGCGACGATTTTAAATATAGATTTAGATATTGGCTAACACAAATGGACTCTCTCCCTGATGGTGCATTAAAAGAGCATAGGTTTCCAAAGAAGACTAATCCGAATAGTGAGCATTTGTTTTTATGCAAACATTCTATTTTAGTTCTAAACGGTATGAACAAGCCTAGCTTTAGAGATAATATTTTCAAAAGATACTTAAACAACCTGGTTGAAAAGGGTAAAAATACCGTTCGTGTAGAAAAAAAAGACAAGAGAAGCACTTATTTGGCTTCACATAAAACAAAAATAAAAGAGAGTTAGAATTGAAAAAGATTGAAGTTTCACTAAAGCAAGTTAGAAAAAACTATCTACTTTCATCAAGTAAAAATGAGCAAGATTTTTTTTCTATGATTTTGGATGAGTTCTATAAATATGACAAAAAAACATTAATGTTTATTTTTTATGATTTTATGAAATATACTGTCAAGGCTTAATGATGGCAAGTTTGGAGATTTTGGAAAAGTTTAGAGAAAAAGAGCTTGAATCAAAGAAAGCAATTTTTTCATCTCAAGGTGTTGAATGTTCAATACTTCCAGCAATTGAAAGTGATGCAGAAGTTAGCGACTACGATTTGTATCAGTTTGATGATGTAGAGATATTGAACTCAAAGCAAAAACAGCCATTAAAAGAAACTTTTGGAGATGAGTATCAATCAAAATTGATTATTCTGAATAATGAGCAAGATATTTTTATGAAAAATGACTCAGTAGAAATTGATAACAATACAAAATCAGAAGTTATAGCGTTGATACTTGATGATGATAGTATTAAAGTAGGTTCAATAGTAACTGTTTTAGAAGATATAAAATATAAAATCAGTAAGATAATGCTAGACAAAGGTTTTAGTTATATAAAAAAATATAAGTTATCAAAAATTTAGGGTTTAAAATGGCAAAAAAAAGAAACACATCAAGAAGAGCTGAGGTATCATTGAGTAGCTCAAGACTTGAGGAGCTAGAAACAAAAATACAAAATTTAGAGCTTATAAACTCTATGTATTCTACAAGTTTGTTAAGCGGTGGACTATCTACTAATCAAACTTTATTTAGCACAAAAACTAGAATGACCACGTTTATGCAACAGCAAGAAATGTATAGCGATGTCACTGTCAGAGGCCTTGTGTCTATTGTTATAAATAGAGCTATTGGATCAACACACGACAGCATCAAGCCATTCGAAATTATAGTTTCAAGCAAATCGACACTAAATGAAGCTCAAAAAGAGATGATTAAAAGCGAATTAGAATATCTTGAAAATATCATAAATAAAAATCTCACCGATGTTGTTATGGACTCTCAATTCTTTGGAGATGGATATTCGAGAAAAGTTTTTGAAAGAGGAAAGGGTGTTACGAAGATTTTGAGAAACATATCAACTCATCCGATGAACATAATCCCAATCGTTACAAATCACGGTAATACAATAGCATATAGCATAACCAATTCATCTTCTATGTTTAAGAGCAAAAAAATAACTCAAAAAAATTCAATGAACCTTATTGCCCCAATCCACGTTGCTAGGTTAAATTCAGTAGGAAATGGAGTTATAAATATCACGAGTGAGCAAATATCAGATATTGACAAGCATAGTGTATTCGATGAGAAAGAATATGCTTACGAAGACAATATAAGCGGTGGAGTGATGGAAGGTGTCTATAGCAAATACAAAAAGTTTGTATGGGCGATAACTTCATTAAGCAACACAAGGATAGCAAGTAGTGTGCTTGAGAGATTTATAACGCATAATCTTGCAAACATTTCATCAGATGAAAAGAAACTGCTAAGAAGTGCTTTGGAAGAGCAAATGAAATCAACTTTAAGTGCAATAACAAAGAAAGTTGATGAAAGCGACCCTAATGTGCTTATAGCTAACCATATAATCCCGACAACCGGTGATGGAACAAATAATGTATCTATTCAAGAGAGTTCACCAAACTTTCAAGGGCTTACTAGCATAGATGATATTATGATACATATTAGAAATTTTCTTGGTGCAATCGGTGTCAATATAGAAATGACTGCATTCGGTGGAATGACAGTTGGAGGGAATGAAAGAGATGGTGTTATGCAGAACTCTATGCAGGGTGACGCACAATCATCTCTCATAAGAAGTGCAACAAGAGAGTACATTTTAGATATTGTTAAGACACACTTTTTGGTCAAATATGACTTAGAGATTGATTTATCGCAAATAGAAGTGAATTTCACAAGTGTTATAAATGAAAATATGATTAAAGCCGAAACACAAAGGCTTGAGTCAATATCAAACACACAGCAGGTTTTAGGGATAGTTGAGCAGTTTAAATCTATGGGGTTTGAAGATAACGAGAAAAACAGAACTGTTCTCTATGGAATGATTAAGGATGTAATTTCTCAAACTGCAACAAACAAAGAAGAGCAAATTGAAGCTTTAGTGGAAAATATATTAAAAAAACAAAATAATCAAGACGAGGAGATGTGATGAGATTAGTTGCTGATGATTTAAAAGAACTTGAAGATGGAAGCTTGGAAGTAACTATAACTTTTAATCCGTTTGAGCACGGTCACTATATGGGTGGAGCAAGAAATTATAATCCACAAAAGTATAAAGCTATGATTGAAAATAAAAAAACTCAATTACATATAGACAATGGCTACGCACTTGGTGGATATACTCACGATGTTCGCACAAAAAGCGGTCAAATTAAAAGCTTTATGGAAAATGGAGAGCCTATAATTCCTTGCTGTAAAACTGTGTCGATGGAGTGGGTCAATAAAGGTAGTGGTAAAGGCTTCGTAAGGCACACACAAAGAATAGCTGATAACAAAATAGGAAGAGAGGTGCAAAAGCTTATTAAAGCTGGCATTGGTGGCTTCAGTAGCGTTCACAATCTACAAAGTGGAGATTTTTTTGGTTTTGACTATGTTATTTATCCAAACTTTACAACTAATAGAGCAATAGTTGATAATACTTGTAAAAATGGTATGTGTTCTATAACTAGAGATAGTATTGAAGTGTCACTTGAAAGAGATTTGAGAGACAACGTAAAAACATACTTGAAACACAACGGTATGCCATATAGCGATGATATAGTTTCATCAATAGAAAACTTAGAGAAGCACACAACTACTTACGCTGACAATATTATGCTACTTGAAGAGATTGAAAAAACAAAACAAGAGCAAAACGAAAAAATTGCACAAAAAGATGAAGCACTATATAGTTTTATAGATACAAAATACAAAACACTTTTAGCTCAACTTGATAGTTTAGGCTTTGATGTAGTTGATGATGAGGTTATTCCTACTGAAAAAGTTTTGGGAGGTCTTTTTAAAAAAGCAAATTTAGATGATGCACTAGAGATAGATTTTGATAAAATTGAGCCACTTAAATTAGGCGTTAAAAAGGCTTAGGTTTTGTTAAAATATTCAAGTAATGGCTTGCTTGCTAGTGAGTTTTTCAGCAAAAAAGAAGCTAACAACACAAGTTATAAAAAAGATGATGTATCGGATAAAAGACTTCAAGCCATAGAGAGTTCACTAAACAAGATTTTTGGTGACAAGGAAGAGAAAAAAAGCGATTCGACTGAAAATTACAATAGTAACAGAGATGAAGTGTTGAGTGTTTTGAAAGATATAAAAAAAGACACTCAACAGCTTGTTGAATCATCAAGAAATAAAGCTAGAAAAAATAGGTTTAGTAGAACTTCAGTTGTAAAAGAAAAAAGAAACAAATCTGCAAATGAATCAGCAACCAATGGCGAAAGTGACAAAAACAACAGTTCTAAAGACTTAGAATTTGGTAGCAAAGTTGTTGAGTCAATAAAGGATATTGAGCAAAACGATATATATGTAAAATCTGCACTTGAAGTGAAAGATAAATATGATAAAGCAAAAAGTATTTTATCCGTAAAAGATAAGCTATTGGAGAAAATATCACTTTCAAAAGAGAGCTCAAGAGAAAAAGAAAACAAGAGCGAATCAAGCGAAAAGACGCAGGAAAAATCAAGCTCAAAAAAAGAAGTTTCAAGCGAAAGATATGACAAACTAAAACAAATTCAGAGCTCAAGAGAAAAAGAAAACAAGAGCGAATCAACTGAAAAAACACAAGAACTTTTAGAAAAAATAGCAGATAAAAAAGAAGATGGCTCAAAGAGTGTGGAAAGTTCAGGAATGAGCCTACTGACAAAAATAAAATTAGCCGTAGCTAGTCTTGCACTTGCTTTTGTTGTTTGGAAAAAATATGGAAAGCAGATAAAAGAAAAAGTTGGCGAGTTTATAACTTCGTTTAAAGAGAAAATATCTTCAAAAATCGAAGCTTTTAAAGAGAAAGTTAGTAGTGTATTTTCATCTATTGTTTCTAGTGTTAAAGAGCTAAAAGAGAAAGTAACAAATTTCTTTACAGAGAAAATAACAAAAACAAAAGAGAAAGTAAAAGAAGTATATAAAGACACGGTTAGCGGTATTAAGGGCTTTTTTGGCTTTGATGATGACAAAAAACAAATAAAAAAAGAAACGAAAAAGAAACAGAAAAAGGATAGTAATGGTTTTTTATCTGCAGTTTCATCATTATTGTTCAGTAAAGAAAGCAAAAATGAAACACAAAGTAGAAATAAGGAAGTAAGCAAAACTAGAGTTCAAAGCCCTGCGATACTTCAGAGCAAAACAAAGACTGTTGAAGCTAGAAAAAGCATTACAGATAGCACTAAAAGCACAAAAAGTACTACAAACAACACAGTAAACACAAAATTAGATAACTCAAAACAAGTATTGCAAAAAAAAGAAATCATACAAAAAGACAAAAATTACAGCAGTCAATTTAGTGATGATTCAGATTTTAAGAATAAATTGCTAAAATTATTAAAAAACATAGATGATAACACTTCATCAAGCGATACAAGTGTAACAGTTGAACCATCTAAAGAGGTAAACAAATGGTAAGCTCAATACTTAGTGAATTTGACCCCATACAATCTTGGCTAGACACTCCATTGGGATATTATATTGATAAGCCAGATTTTGGAAACAATCTTTACGAGCTTTTATATAAAAATACAGATGAAGCAAGAATAAAACTTCATAGGATTTTAGATAAGATAGAAGAGGATTTAGGAAATGAAGTATCTTCTGTTATAGATGAGGTTTACCTGGTTTCACTTGGAATAGACACAGTAGGAATATCAATAAGATATGATAGTGAAAAATTTGCTGAAAAAACTATAAAGGCATAACGATATGGCAATACAATATGATGATTATTTTCTAAAACTAATTGAATCGAATGAATTTCTTAAAAGTTTTAAAGAAGATTACGGGCTTAAGCTTATTTCAAATGCTTTGGATTATAAAATAAAAGGATCTCAAAAAGCAATAAATGACGAGATAAGAGAGTCGTACAATCCTACAAAAGAAGAAACACTATTAGCGTATTTGATGTATAAAATTGGATACTTGAAATTTAAAAAGCCTATGGTGCTTACTGCCTCAGTTAAAAGCGATTCGTCTGTTTTGCTTCCAGCTGGTTCAAGATTTAGCGACGGCTCTTTTCTTTACTATACTTCAAACTCTGTAAACTTAATAGCAGATTCAATTGTTGAAGTAGATTTTGAGCTAATAGAAAAATACTCAAAAATAATAACAGTAGAAAACGGTAGTGTATATTCATACTACGATACAAATATTTCTTACAAAGATATATCTAGTGTTGATATAAAAAAAGATGGAAACACACTTGTTTATTCTCAAAATCTAATTAAGTTAGAGTCTGACTATACTATTGAAATCAAAACAGATGGAACTGTTTCTGTAGTGTTTTTTCTCAATAATGAGTTTGGGCTAAACATAAAAAGCGGTGATGAGCTCGAAGTAGAGATAACAACGACAAGTGATAAGGCAACACAGCCTGACAATTTGGGAATAGTTGAGAGCGGTTACGATGTTGTTGTTTCAAACATAAATGTAAAGAGCAACTATGAGCCTTTTATGAGCTTACAAGATATGCAAAATATGATTAAGTACGGAAGGAAAAATCTTGGTGATTTGGTTCTCAATGAAGATTTTAGACAAATGATACTATCTAACGTTTCTGGGATAAAAGAGATTAAAGTTTGGCAACAAAGAGAGGAAGACTTAGAGAACGAAGATTTATCAAACATAAACAAAGTATTTGTTTCTTACATCCTTGAAAACGGATTAGTTAATGACAACGATGTAACAAGAAATATAATAAGTCTTATACAGAGCAATGTTTATGGAAGAGAAGCAATAGTAAGGACAGCAAATATTTATCAACTTAGTGTCGGTATAGTTATATATACTGATGAAGCCTTATCGCTAGAGTGGTTAGAGTACATAAAAGATATGCTTAGTGGTTTTTATGATGATATACATATTAAAATAAGTGAGTCTTATGTGTATATGAAAGTGTATAGCTACCTATCTACAAAATTAATAAATTTTAGAATTGATGTTAATATGACTGATAAAGGGGATTATTTTAACAATAAATTCTACTCAATAGAGGAAGAGAATATAAATATTGGGCAAAGTGAGTTCTAATGAGAGCTGAATTTGTAGAGAATCAATCAAAAAATACTATTATAGATGAAACAAACAAACTAATAAACGAAACAATAGACTACGGGATAAAATACGACTACTTAGACTATGTGTTTCCAATACTTAGTGATGAGAGTTTTACAATAGAAGATGATTTTTTCAGAGTCAATAAAATATCCCCTAACGCTGGTGCATTTCTAAGTGAGAGAGAACTCAAAACAATAAGCTATCTTGCATTGTTTTACAAGGAAAAAGTTAAATACAATAATGCTTCAATAAAGAAATACTTAAAAATTTTAGGATATGAAAATACGGATGCATCTGTTACACCTCTTGTGTTAAAAAAAGATGGTGACTACACAAACAAAGATGATTTTATATCTTTTGAAGATTATTTAAAGTGTGAGTATGAAAGTGAGATAAATACAACACTTTTGATTTCAGTTGAGAAAAATTTTAGAAACAAATAGAGGTGTATTTTGGCTTGCAACAGAAAAGATCATATAATTACAAACAAAGTAAAAATTGGTGGTTACTCTCCGATTGTAAAGAATGACTTAGGTTTTTATCTTAATAGTAGATATGTGTTTATATTTGACTATACTGAAGAATTTAATATCGAAGTTAAAACATTATTCGGTAAAACAAATAAAGAGTATTATGATGGATTCGATATACTGTTTGATGTAAAACCTATGAGATAATTTAAAAACAAAGGGCGAATTATGAAGACACTTAAAAAGAGTGATGTTACAATAGAAAAAGTTACATTAAAACTTAGTGCAGACGATGAGCTAGAGTACGTAAAAAAATATCT
>Ga0256828_1000529_pt1 | contig 25168 bp, 21 predicted proteins | sample CV88metaG_FD_185993 | JGI IMG/M metagenome (GOLD analysis project Ga0256828, IMG submission 185993) | Hydrothermal vent microbial communities from East Pacific Rise, Pacific Ocean - CV88 | ecosystem: Environmental > Aquatic > Marine > Hydrothermal vents | place: Pacific Ocean: East Pacific Rise...
CTAAATACTCTTGGCATCATTACACCAGCTTTTATCCCTTTTTCTCTCATCTTATCAGCAGCAATTTGTGCAGTTTCATAAGTAGTACCTAAACATACAATAACAACATCTGCATCATCTAATTTGTATGATTCTATCATATTGTATTTTCTACCACTTATTTTAGCAAACTCTTCAAAAACTTCCTCAATAACTTTTACAGATTTCATCATTGCATCATTTTGTTTTGCTTTATGCTCCATATGCCAATCTGATTCTGTTTGAACACCATGTGTTACAGGCTTGTCAAAATTTAACATTGAATTAACTTCTAAATAATCACCAACAAAATTACCAGCATCTTCATCTGAAAGTGGTCTTACATTTTGTGCAGTATGTGATGTCATAAATCCATCTTGATTTGATATAACTGGTAATCTTACATCTTTATGTTCAGCAATTTTAAATGCACATAAAGTTAAGTCATAAGCTTCTTGAGGATTACAAGAGTCTAAACTTATCCAACCAGTTTGACTTGTTAGATATAGATCAGAGTGGTCACCATTTACATTAAGTGGTGCAGCTAACGCTCTATTTACTAAACAAAGTACAATAGGCATTCTCATACCACTTGCTTGATAAAGAACCTCTACCATAAGAGCAAGTCCTTGAGAAGCAGTTGCAGTTGCAACTCTAGCACCAGCAGCCGCTGCTCCTACACACCCAGACATAGCAGCATGCTCAGACTCAACAATTACAACTTCACCATCTACATAACCATTTGCGTGAAAAGAAGCATAACCCTCAACAGTACCAGTTGATGGTGTAATAGGATAAGCAGATACAACATCAACACCAGCTTGTCTTAAAGCTTGAGCATTTGCATAGTTACCATCCCAAACTTCAACACTACCTAATTCCATTATTTTTTTATTTTGTGCCATAGATTATTCACCTTTCTTTTTTTTCTCTGGCCATTGAGTCAGAGCATCTTCATTTTTAATTGTTTCATTAAACATTACTAAAGATTTTGGATTTGTAGGACATACTTCACTACAGATACCACAACCTTTACAGTGATCATAATCAATACCAACCATCTCTTTATCTCTTGAGATAATAGATGTATCTGGACAATATAACCAACAGTTTTGACAATCTATACAAAGATCAACATTCCATACAGGTTTTACAACTCTCCAATCTCCAACATATTTGTTCATAGAGTTTGTTTCTGCTACTTTTCTATCTTCTGGTTGTACATTTACAACTGTAAAATCTATATCACCCTCAAAAGAGTATACAGCAGCACCTGGTACTATCTCATCCCAACCTTGATCCCAAATTGAGTTCTCAAATTGGTCTTTACTTTTATATAATTTTGTTGTTATATCACTATAATGTGCCATAATATACTCCTATTTAACTTCGTCGTATGCTCGCTGTATTGCTAACATATTCGCATCGATAATTTTTTGAGGTAATTTAGCTAGAACTTTTTTCATAGCCTCTTTAAACTCTTCAATCTCAAACATACCACTTATTTTCATAAATGCACCTAAAACTGGAGTATTTGGTATTGGTCTACCAATAGTTTCTTGTGCTATTTTTAAACAATCTACTACAAATACTCTATCCTCTATACCTTGAATAGCAGGGATAAGAGATATTAACTCATCTTTTGGAAGATGTGAAGTTATAATATATTTTGTTGTATCTTTTCCGTATTGTGTTATATCATCAGTAAATGCTAAACCTGGATCGATTACAAATACATAATCTGGGTGCATATATTTTTCATGATTTAATATTGGTTGATCATCAATTCTGTTGTAGGCAGTCATAGATGCCCCTCTTTTAGCACTTCCGTAAAATGCGAATGCTTGTACCTCTTTACCAGTTTCAGCAACAACTGAACCTAAACCTTTAGCACCAGTTACAGCACCTTGACCTGCACGACTGTGCCATCTAATCTCTAGCATATTGTCTCCTAAATTTTATAATATTAACTATTTTATAATTATATGGGACAATTTTAAGCAATTACAACTTATATTATGCTTTAAATATAACTCTTTTTTATCAATTTCACGGCTTCTAAAGAATCGGTAACAATATTAGATGTGTATTTTAAAAGCTCCTCTTTTTTACCATAACCACAAAGCACCCCTACACTATTGATACCAGCCTCATTCGCTGCGATTATATCTAGCTTTGTGTCACCTATCATATAAATATTAGGAGATGGTTTTAGACCCATATTCTCTAAAGCTTTTAGTATTGGTTCAGGATGTGGCTTAGGATTTTCTACCTCTTGTCTTCCTATAATTGTTTCAAAATAACCCATTATCCCAAAATTTTCAAGTAAGGGTATCGTATATGCTGTAGTTTTTGTAGTAACAATACCTAAATTTGCAAAAGTAGATGCTAATTTTACACACTCTAGTGCTTTTGGAAGAAGAAAAGTTTGCTCTTTTGATATTTTTCTATAATGTTTTTTATAAGAATCTACAAAATCCCATACCTTTTGCTTTGGCACACCTAGATTTTCATACATAATATCAAGAGGATAACCTATCTCATTTTTTATATCTTCATCATCACCTTTAAACTCAAAATCAAGCTCTTTAAATGAATGGTTAAAAGAATCTAGTATTGCTGTAGTACTATCTATTAATGTACCATCAAGATCAAATAATATTGTTGTTTTCATATTTTCCTCTATGGTACATAAGCTATTTTGCTTATACCACAATTCTCTTCATATCCACACATAAGATTTGCATTTACAACTGCTTGTGAAGATGCACCACGAAGAAGATTATCTATACTACTATTTATAAAAATAGCATTATCATTTTGTTCTACAAATATATCACAAAAATTTGTTCCTGCAGTACTTTTAATATCTACAGGCTTATCTTTTACCCTTATAAATTCACAATCTTTATAATACTCTTTTAAGATAGTTTTACAATCTATATCTTCATTTAATGTAGCATATACACTTACTAGCATACCTCTTGTAGCTGCTATTAGATGTGGCACAAAATTTATCTTTAACTCTTTTTCTTCTAATAATTTTACTTTCTCTTTTATCTCTGGCATATGTCTATGTTTCATTGGATTGTAAGCAAAAATATTATCATTGATTGTTACATAGTGTGTAGTTTCACTTAGCTTTTTACCAGCTCCACTTACACCACTTTTTGCATCTATAAAAATATTTGAATTTTCATCTATATATTTTACAAATGGAAGTAGTGCAAGAAGTGATGCTGTTGGATAACAACCTGGATTTGCCACTAGATTAGCTTTTCTTATATCATCTTTATAAAACTCTGGTAAACCATACACCGCATGGGGTAAATTTTCTTTATCTTGGTGAGGACAATAGTACTCTTCATATGTGTCAAGTTCAAGTCTATAATCGGCACTTAGGTCTACAACTTTAACACCTAAACTTATTAACTCTTTTGCAAATGACATTGCAGTTTTGTGTGGAAGTGCAAGAAAACAAAGTTTAGAAACTTTTGCTATCTCATTTGGATTGGCTTTTTTTACATCCATATCTAAAACATCTGTAAGAGAGGGGTGCAACTTATCTATAGTTGTGCCACCCTCACTATTGGCAATATATGTTATATTGAATTTTGGATGATTTATAAGTATTTTAACTAGCTCAAGCCCTGTGTAGCCTGTAGCTCCTACGATCGAAACATCTAACATATCTTTGACTTATCGTAATAAACTTCTTCTATCTCAAACTCTCTTTTACCGCCTGGTAATTGAGCTATAAACTCATCACCTTCACTTTTACCTAAAAGTTGTTTTGCTAATGGTGAATGAAAAGATATATTTCCAATCTCTGGATTACTATGTGGAGATGATACTATTGTATATATTATCTCCTCATCTGTTTCAACATCTATTAATTTTACAGTAGATCCAAAACTAATTTTATCATGAGGGAGGGAAGCTGGATCTATGATAACTACTCTAGTAATAAGATCCTCTAGCTCTGCTATTCTTTTATTTATATTTGCTTGATCCTCTTTTGCAGCATGATATTCTGCATTCTCTTTTAGATCACCTAATTGTCTAGCTTCCTCAATTGCTACTAGAATCTTTGGTCTATCTATTAGTTTCATATCACTTAAACTTTTTGTTAGAGTATCATAATCTTTACTTGTCATAGGCTCTTTTTGCATCTATTACCCTTTTTATTTCTTTTTTTTAGCTTTCTCTTTTTGCTCTCTTTTCCACTCTTTTTCAAACTTTTTTCGTTTTAAAAAAGATAAATTTTCTACAAAAACATGACCACTTAGATGTTCCATCTCATGTTGCCATGCAACAGCTAAAAAGTCTTCAGCCTCTATAGTTTGTTTTTCACCATCTCTATTGAAATATTCAACAATAACATGATTTGCTCTTTTTACATCAGCATTAAAACCTGGCACACTTAAACAACCCTCATTAAAAACAATCTCTCCATCTTTGTGAGTTATTTTAGGATTTATCGCTTCTATTAGATTTTCAGGTTTTTGAACACCATCATCTTCACCACCCTCATTTTCTATAGGGATATTTATGATTAATACATTTTTTGGTACACCTATTTGTATAGCTGCTAACCCAACACCACCATATTTGATCATTGTATCATTCATATCATCCAATAATGTGTGAAGCTCTTTATCAAAAAGCTCCACATCTTTCGATTTTTTTCTCAATATTGGATCTGGATAAGTAATTATCTCTTTTACCATATTTTTATCTTTCTATTCGTGTTTTGTTATAACTTTATCTATTAGTCCATACTCAAAAGCTTCTTGAGCAGACATAAAATTATCTCTTTCAGTATCTTGTTCAACCTTTTCAAATGGTTGACCAGTATGCTCAGCTAAAAGTTTATTTAAGTTATCTTTTAATCTTTGTATCTCTTTTGCTTGTATTTGAATATCTGTAGATTGACCTTGAGCACCACCACTTGGTTGATGGATCATAATTCGAGCATTTGGTAAAGCAAATCTTTTCCCCTTAGCTCCAGCGCTTAGTAAAAAAGCACCCATAGATGCAGCTTGTCCTATACAGATAGTACAAATATCTGGTTTGATATAATTCATAGTATCAAACATAGACATACCACTAGTAACCACTCCACCTGGTGAGTTAATATATAGATATATATCTTTTTCAGGATCTTCAGCTTCTAAAAATAGTAATTGTGCAACAACAGTTGATGCAACAGCATCATTTACTTCACCACTTAACATGATGATTCTATCTTTTAGTAGACGAGAGTAGATGTCGTAACTTCTCTCTCCTCTACCTGTTTGTTCTACAACAACTGGAATATAAGACATTATTTCCCTGCTTTTTCATCTAAAAGTTTAGATATAACTTTTTGCTCTATCATAGACATTTTAATTGCTGGTAAGTAACCTGCTTCTTCATATTGTTTAATTAGTGCTTGACCATCTTGACCTTGCATCATCGCTTCGTAGTATAAAGTTTGAGTTACCTCTTGATCTGCTACAGTTACATCTTCTGCTTTTGCAAGTGCATCAACAATAAATGTTGCTTTTACACTTTTTTTAGCATCTGGTTCAACCTCTTTTCTTAACTCATCTATCTTAGATTGATCCTCTTTTAGAGCATTGATCTCATCTTCACTCATTGTTCTTACTTTGTTGTTTATAGCTTGATTAATCTCTTGCTCTAAAACTGCATCAGGTACTTCAAAATCTATTTTCTCAACTAATGTTTCTAAATATTTTGGTTTTAACTCATCATTGTAGTATTGACCCATTTTTTCAGCTTTAATTTGCTCAGCTACTTTCTCTTTTAACATATCTACTGTTGGATTTTCTTCATTTCCTAAAACTTTTTTAGCAAACTCATCATCAATCTCTGGTAAAACTTTCTCTTTGATCTCATTTAATTTAACTTTAAATACAACTTCAGCTCCAGCTAAATCTTTTGCTTGATAATTTTCAGGGAAAGTTACTGTAATATCTTTTGTTTCATCATATTTCATACCAATAACTTGATCTTCAAATCCAGGTATAAACGAGTTTGAACCAATCTCTAAAGTATGACCTTCAGCTTTACCACCTTCAAATGGTACACCATCTTTAAATCCTTCGAAATCGATAACAGCAAAGTCACCCTCTTTTACCATTCTTTTTCTAGAAATTTTTTCTAAAGATGAACTTTGTGATGCTATAGATTTGATTCTCTCATCAACCTCTTCATCTGTTACCTCTTTTTTCTCTATTTCAGGTAATAATGATTTATAATCACCTAAATCGATCTCTGGTCTACAAGATATTTTGATCTCAACCTCTATATCACCATTTTCAGCTTTATCAAATTTTGTTATTGCTGGTTCACCAATAATATCGTTGTTAGATATTTTAAGTTCCTCTAGTGCTTTTGCTAAAACTTTTCTTATCGCTTCACCCTCTGCATCTTGAGTTAACTTATCTGCATATCTTTTTTTAACAACCGCTACAGGTACTTTACCTTTTCTAAAACCTTGAATATCCATAGTTTTAGCAGCTTCTTTTGCTAATTTATTTAAATTTTTCTCTATCTCACTAGCTTCAATTGTTGCTGTAACTACAGCATTTGCTTCATTTATCTTTGTTGCTTTAAATTCCATTATATTTGAACTCCGTATTAAAATTTTCGCCATTATAACAGATTTTAGCTTAAGCTGATAATTTATCTAATATAAACCTCTCAAGATCTGAATGCTTTATCTCCTCTTCTACAGCTTGTTCGTATATAGAAGCAACCTCTTTATTGTATTCTTCATAAGGGAAATGTGGAAAATGGATAGACCACATACTTTTAATTCTCTGCTTAGTTACACAATCTCTAGTCCACTCTTTAAAGAAAGAGAATATACCAAATAGTAGTGCTGTAAAAAATATTGCCAATATAATTGATGCATGACAATCTAAATGTTTAAACATATGATGTGATAAAAATGCTATTGGCAATATAACAATATGTGCTAGAAGTAAAAAAACTATATATGCTCTACCTAATCTTAATCTAAAACCTAGTTTTGTACCATCTAATTTCATCCCCTCATTAAAAAGTTGATTTGCTTCTAATAATTTATCTAATTTAATTGGCTGATTCGATATGTTGTATATATATGATATTATCTTCAATTTGATATTTTCAAACATTTGTATCCTTTCTTGAAAATTGTAACAGTTTATTAATTAAAAATAGATATATTTTAATATCTTCTTCCAATCATAAAAATAATCTTCTAATTTTAAAAAAAGGATCCTCATCTGTATAGATCTTTGTATATTTAATATTAAATCTATTTAATTCTTTTATTAGCCTAGTATCATTATCTATAATATTCTTCTTATAACTATCTATCATTTTATCATCTATATCTCCATCTATACTATTGTATTTTATAGGATCTATTAGATTTGTATTTTTCATTATTTTTGGATCATCTTCAAATCTATCTCTTACAATAATTACAAATAGATAATATCTCTTAACTAAAAATTTAATCTTTATATCATCATATCCTACAAAATCTCCTACTAAAAATAGAACCTCTTTTTTAGCTATATATTTTATTATTGATTTATAGATATGAGTATAATTTATATCTTTACCTATAGCATTATATTTTAAAATATTTTCAACCATATTATTAACTCTATTTATATCTTTTGATCTTTTAGTGTTTACTATGAAATCATTATTTGCAATAAAACTCTTAAAGTTATCATTCTGGTTTATTGTAACATTACCTAAAATTGAGGATATATGAGCTATAAGCTCTTGTTTAAAGAGACCATTAGAACCAAAATGTACACTTCCACTTAATATTGTAACAATATTTATATTTAACTCATTTTCCATATTAAATATTTTTACATAAGGGGTTTGCTCTTTTGCTGTTCTATTCCAATCTATAAAGCGAATATCATCCCCATATTGGTATTCTCTAAGTTCAATAAAAGTTGAACCAACACCTCTAGTTGTAGAGATATGTAAACCAAACTTACCACTTTTTATAGCTCTTTTAGTTTTTATAATGATTTTTTTTAGATTTTTATCCATAGTATATCTGGATAGTGATAGTTTAAATAAAGGGTGGTTACCCTTTATTTATTATTCTTCTGTTGTACTAAATACAACTTTTTTATTTCTGTGGATACCAGTACCTACAGGTATAGTTCTACCAATAACTACATTCTCTTTAAGATCTGTTAACATATCCATTTTAGAACTAATAGCAGCCTCTGTTAGAACTTTTGTTGTCTCTTGGAAAGACGCACTAGATATGATCGAATCTGAAGTAACAGCAGCTCTTGTAATACCTAATAATACAGGTTCAGCAAGTGCAGGTTCACCATCCATTTTTAATATTCTTTCATTCTCTTGTATAAATCTTTTTTTAGATACCATATCACCAACAACAAATTTTGTATTACCTGGGTCTACAATATTTACTTGTCTTAACATTTGAGATAAGATAACCTCAATATGTTTATCAGCAATAGAAACACCTTGACCTCTATATACCCCTTGAATCTCAGATACTATAAACTCATTTAGAGCTTTTGCACCAAGAATTTTAAGTATATCATGAGAAGCTATTTGTCCATCTGTTAATTGCTCACCAGCATGTACAAACTCACCCTCTCTTACTAGGATAGCTCTATCTTTAGTGATTAAGAACTCATCTTTGTTTCCTTGGTTATCAGTGATAATAAGTCTTTGTTTATTTCTTAAAGGTTTACCAAAAGAAACAACACCATCAAATGTAGCAAGAACTGCTATATTTTTAGGTCGTCTTGCTTCAAATAGCTCAGAAACTCTTGGAAGACCCCCAGTAATATCAGAAGATTTTGAAACAGCTTTTGGTGTTTTACCTAAAATATCAGCTAGTTGAACCTCTTCATTTTCACTTACCATCAACGATGTTTTAGGCTCAAGAACATAAGTCTTAACCTTATCATCTGCACCTTTAATTATAATGGCTGGTTTGTAGTTATTTGGTATATACTCATTAACTACAAGTTTAGATGTACCTGTAAGTTCATCGTATGCTTCACTTACTGTAACACCAGGGATAATATCTTCAAACTGTACTCTACCAGACTCTTGTGCAATAGTAGGGTTTGAATATGGATCCCACTCTGCTATTACAACATGAGATTGATCTTTTGGTTTTGCAATTACAGTTGTTGTATCAACTTCACTATTGTCATCAAGTTCAATCACAGATTCTCTTGAGATATAATATCTTTGAGCTTCTCTATCCTCTTTATCTACAACAACAGCAAATAGACCTTTTTGTGTTACAACTTTTCCAGCTTTTACACTATCTAATCTTTCAAGATAATCACCAACAAGCTTAAAGTATTTTACAACACCTTTTGCATTTGCAACAATCTCTTTAGTAACTGGTGCTCCATCATCAACTTTTAATGTTGAAGCATAAGGGATTCTTGCTGGTACATTCCAACCATCTTTAATAAATTCAACTATAGAATCAGACTCATCTACACTCTCACCATCTTTAAATGGGAAGTATAATTTACCCTCAATCTTACCACTAACACCTGCAAGCTCATTTGGTTTTGCAACATCAGATTTTCTGAAGTAGTATTTTTTAGTATCATCTGAACTAGTAACTGAGATAATCATCTCTTCATGAGTTGTTTCAATACCAATAATACCACTAAATGGTGCATTAATTTTAGGCTCAACTAAAAGAATCGCAGCATTTCTTCTGTTTGCTACAATATTTTCACCATCTTTATTTGTATATGTTTCAATATTGTAATATCTTACAAATCCCTCTTGAGAAGCTTTAAGCTCTTTCTCTGCTTGAGTTGCACTAGCAGTTCCCCCAACGTGGAATGTTCTAAGTGTCAGCTGAGTACCTGGCTCACCAATAGATTGAGCAGCAAGTACACCAACAGCCTCACCTGGATTTGCTTTTCTTTGCTCACCAAGGTTTAGACCATAACATTTAGCACATAAAGTATTTTCAGCTTTACATGTAAGTGGTGTTCTAATAACAACAGATTTAACTCCAGCATTTGCAACAACAGCTGCATCCTCTTCAGTTATAAGTGTTCCCTCAGTAAATAAAATCTCATTAGATATAGGATCCACAATATTTGCAGCTATTACTCTACCTGTGATTCTCTCCTCTAATGACTCAATAAGCTCATTACCATCAACAATATCAGAGATCTCTATACCTTCATGGGTACCACAATCTTCTAGGTCGATTCTTACATTTTGTGATACATCGATCAATTTTCTTGTAAGGTAACCAGCATTTGCTGTTTTTAAAGCTGTATCCGCAAGTCCTTTTCTAGCACCATGAGTAGAGATAAAGTACTCTAGTACATTTAAACCTTCACGGAAGTTAGATAGAATTGGTGTCTCAATAATAGATCCATCTGGTTTAGCCATAAGACCCCTCATACCTGCAAGCTGTCTAATCTGTGCAGAAGAACCCCTAGCACCTGAATCTGCCATCATATAGATAGAGTTAAATCCATCTTTATCACTTTGAACTAGATCCATCATCTCTGTTCCTAGTTTATTGTTAAGAACTGTCCAAATATCAATAGTTTTATTGTATCTCTCTTGCTCTGTTAATAAACCTTGTGCAAATTGTTTTTGTACATCAATAACCTCTTTTTTAGAGATAGCTACTAACTCTTTTTTACTATCAGGTATTCTAATATCATCAATAGAGATAGAGATACCAGCTTTTGTAGCATATTTAAAACCTAGGTTTTTAAGATTATCTAAGAATTTAGGTGTTACTTCATATCCACCAAATTTATAGATATAATCAACCAATGCACCAATATCTTTTTTCTTTAAAATTTTATTCCAATAAGCTAAAGGAACAAAATCAGGTAATATTTGATGAATAATCAATCTACCAACTGTAGTTTGGATAAGTTGACCATCTATAACTGTTCTTATTTTTGCATGTATATCTACTTTTTTAAGCTCTAAAGCCATTAAAACTTCATTTAAGTTTGCAAATAATTTATGCTCACCTTTTACACCCTCTTTCTCTAATGATAGATAATAGATACCTAAAATCATATCTTGAGATGGTACTGCAATAGCACGACCTGAAGCTGGAAGAAGGATATTCATACTACTCATCATAAGAACTTTTGCTTCTGCAATCGCTTCTTGTGAAAGTGGAACATGCACAGCCATTTGATCCCCATCAAAATCGGCATTAAAAGCAGCACACACTAATGGGTGTAACTGAATAGCTTTACCATCAATCAATATTGGGTGGAACGCTTGAATCGAAAGTTTATGTAGAGTTGGTGCTCTATTTAAAAGTACTGGATAATCTTCAACTATCTCAGCTAAACACTCCCAAACTTCATTTGTTTCAGATTCTATTAATCTTTTTGCACTCTTTAGAGTTGTAGCATAGCCTTTCTCTTCAAGTTTAGCCATTAAATGTGGTTTAAATAACTCTAAAGCCATTTTCTTAGGAATACCACATTGATCCATATTTAGATTTGGTCCAACAACAATTACAGATCTACCTGAGAAGTCAACCCTTTTACCAAGAAGATTTTGTCTAAATCTACCTTGCTTACCTTTAATAATTTCAGATAATGATTTAAGTGGTCTTTTGTTTGCACCTTTTACAGCATTTGCTGTTTTTGCATTATCAAATAGTGCATCAACCGCCTCTTGAAGCATTCTCATCTCATTTCTAATAATGATCTCAGGTGCATCAAGTTCTGTTAGTCTTTTTAGTCTGTTATTTCTGTTTATAACTCTTCTGTAAAGATCATTTACATCAGATACAGCAAATTTACCACCATCTAGGGCTACTAGTGGTCTTAAATCTGGTGGAAGTACAGGAAGAACAGTAAGCATCATCCACTCTGGTCTATTACCTGAGTTTATGAAATTTTCAACAACTTTTAATCTTTTTACAATAGTTTTCTTTTTAGCTTCAGATTTAGTTGCTGCCATATCCTCTTTTAGAGAATGTAATAGATCTACTAAATCTAAACCTTTTAGAAGATCTTGGATAATTTGACCACCCATATTAGCTTCAAAACCAGTATGTTCGTAATTTTCCTCTATACTTCTATATTGCTCTTCATTTAAGATGTCAAATTTTTTAACAGCTTTAGAATTTTCACTATCATAATATGCAGTACCAGGATTTGATACAATATATGCTTCGTAGTATAAAACTCTCTCTAAATCTTTTAATTTAACTCCAAGCAATGTACCAACTCTTGAAGGAAGTGAAGATACCATCCATATATGAGCTACTGGAGCTACTAGATCTATGTGACCCATTCTATGTCGTCTAACTTTTGATGATGTTACTTCAACACCACATTTTTCACAAACAACACCTTTGTATCTCATCTTTTTATATTTACCACAGATACACTCATAATCTTTTATTGGTCCAAAAATTTTAGCACAAAAAAGTCCATCTCTTTCTGGTTTTAGTGTTCTATAGTTTATTGTTTCTGGTTTTTTAACCTCTCCAGAAGACCATGAAAGGATCTTTTCTGGACTTGCTATTTTCAACTGAAAAGCTGAAAAATCTGTTGGTTTTTCTAATTCGTGAATCTCAATTGGTTTTAAAACTTTTTCATTACTACTCATCTGCATCCGCCTCTTCAAAAATTTCTACATCAAGACCTAATGCTTGAAGTTCTTTTGTTAATACAAAGAATGTTTCAGGTACACCTGATCTTGGTACATTCTCCCCATTTGCTATCGCTTTATATGCTCTTGTTCTACCCTCAACATCATCAGATTTTGTTGTAAGCATCTCTTTAAGTACTGCTGTAGCACCATAAGCTTCAAGAGCCCAAACCTCCATCTCTCCAAATCTTTGTCCACCAAATAGAGCTTTTCCTCCAACTGGCTGTTGAGTTACAAGAGAATATGGTCCAGTAGATCTAGCATGCACTTTTTCATCAACAAGGTGATGTAGTTTTAACATATACATAACACCAACATTTACTCTTTCTGACATCTTTTCACCTGTCATACCATCGTAAAGTACTGTTTTACCATCTGAATCCATTTTTGCTAATTCAAATATTTTTTCAAACTCTTCTGCTTTTGCACCATCAAATACAGGAGTAGCAAATCTAACACCTTTTGACCAATCTCTAGCATAATTTATAAGCTCTTCATCACTTAATGATTCTAATAACTCTTTACCATTCATAAGTTTAGCTACATCTGCTATTTGAGTCATTTTTTCTCTTAAGTCTTTTAAGAAAGTCTCTTTTTTCTCATCAAACATTTTTTGGATCTGAGCACCCATTTTTTTACCAGCATATCCTAAGTGAACCTCAAGAATCTGACCAATATTCATACGAGATGGAACCCCTAGTGGATTAAGGATAACATCTACTGTAGATCCATCTTCCATATATGGCATATCAACTACAGGTACGATATTTGAAACAATACCTTTATTACCATGTCGTCCAGCCATCTTATCACCAACTTTTATTTTTCTTTTTGTTGCGATATAAACTTTAACTTGCTTAATTACACCATTTGGTAATATATCATCATGCTCTAAAATAGAAAGTTTCTCTTCATGATTTTCTCTTAAGATAGCTTTCTCTTTAATAAAGTGTTCTTTAACTTTATTGTACTCTTTTGCAACCTCTTTACCAAATGAAGCTATAACTTTTTTCATTGCAAATCTATTTACATTATCAAGATCATCTATAGTAAGCTTTTCACCTTTTTTAAACATTTTACCGTTTATCTCAACATCTTTTTCTAACTCGTTTTTAGAGATAAGATCGTTGATTCTTAGGTTTTCTTCTCTATCTAACATCATAAGTTTATCATGATGTTCTACATCTAGTGTATTTTTTTCTGCTGCTATTGTAGAGATAGCTCTGCTATCTTTCTCATAACCTTTTTTAGTAAATACTCTTACATCTACAACTGTTCCTTCAATAGAAGCTGAACAATACATAGATTTATTTATAACATGACCAGCTTTTTCACCAAAAATCGCTCTTAAAAGTCTCTCTTCTGGTGTTGGTTTAATCTCACCTTTTGGTGTAACTTTACCAACCATAATCATACCAGGTTTTAAGTATGTACCAATTTTTACAATACCACACTCATCTAGATGCTCAATAGATTCAGATTTTACACCAGGAAGATCTCTTGTAATCTCTTCATTACCATGTTTAAGCTCTCTTGCTTCCACCTCTTTTTCATAGATATGAACAGAAGTAAATGCATCATCTTTGATAAGTTTTTGAGATAAAATAATCGCATCTTCATAGTTGTAACCATTCCAAGGCATAAATGCAACTGTTGCATTAACACCAATAGCTAACTCACCATTATCCATAGATGGACCATCTGCAATAACTTGACCTTTTTCAATAACTTGACCTGTTTTTACACTTGTACGTTGACCAAAAGTTGTGTTGTTGTTTGTTCTTGCATTTTTACTTAAGATATAATGGTCTATAAATGCACCATCTTCATCTTCACCTTTGATGAAAATATTTCTTGAATCTGCTTTTTCAATAACACCAGCTCTTTTAGCTTTTATACTTGCCCATGAATCTCTTGCAACAATTTTCTCTAAACCAGTTCCAACAAATGGAGCATTTGGTCTAAGAAGTGGAACAGCTTGTCTCATCATGTTTGATCCCATAAGTGCTCTGTTGGCATCATCATGCTCTAGGAATGGGATAAGTGAAGCTGCAACCCCCATAACCATTTGAGAAGATATATCTATAAGTTCAACTTTTGCAGATTCTACAAGCATAATCTCACCATCGATTCTACCCTCGATTAGTGCTTCTGCTATCTTACCATCTTTTGTAAGCTTAGTAGATCCTGGAGCTATTGTTTTACCCTCTTCTTGTGTAGCTGTATAGTACTCAATCTCATCAGTTACTACACCATCTACAACTTTTTTATATGGAGTTTCAATAAAACCTAGATCATTTACTTTACTAAATGTTGAAAGAGTATTGATAAGTCCAATATTTTGACCCTCTGGAGTTTCAACTGGACAGATTCTTCCGTAGTGAGTTGGGTGAACATCTCTTACCTCAAATCCTGCTCTCTCTTTTACTAAACCACCCTCACCTAGAGCTGAAAGTCTTCTTTTATGTGTAACTTCAGATAATGGATTTGTTTGATCCATAAATTGTGAAAGTTGACCAGAAGTAAAAAACTCAGTAATTGTTGATGTGATCATCTTAGAGTTGATAAGATCGTGAGGCATTAACTCCTCTAATGAACCACTTAATGTAGTCATCTTATCTCTAATAGCTTTTTGCATTTTTACTAAACCTGAGTGTAACTCATTTGATAATAGCTCACCAATAGATCTAATTCTTCTGTTTCCTAAGTGATCTCTATCATCTACATGTCCATGACCAGCTTTAACTTTTATAAGATATTTAACTGTTTTAATAATATCTTCATGTGTTAATACTGTAACATATTCAGGTACATTTACACCTAATTTGTGGTTCATTTTCATTCTACCAACTTTTGTTAGGTCGTATCTTTCTGGATCAAAGAATAGTTTTTTTAAGAACTCTTTAGCTGCCTCTTTAGTTACTGGCTCACCTGGTCTCATAACTTTATAGATTCTAATAGCACAAAGATCATTTTCATCATCTATTTGTTCAGTTTGTTTTAAAAGTTTTATAGACTCAGCATCTGCTTTAAATGCTCTAATAATAGAATCATCAATACCCTCAGCTAAATCGTTTGCAATATCAAAAGATTTAAAACCAAGATCTATAAGTTTTTTTAATTTTAGATCATCAAGAGGAGTAAGTGCATCAAATAGTACCTCACCAGATTCAGGGTCAAAAATATTTGTAGCTGTATGTCTCTCCATAAGTAGCTCAATAGGATACTCAACTAATTTTAAACCACCCTCAGCTAAAGCTTTCGCTTTTCTTGTTGTAAGTCTTTTACCTGCTGCAATGATTAGATTACCCTTATCATCAATTAGATCAAACTCAACTTTACCTGTAAAATCTTCAGGTATAAATTTTGTTAAGAATTTATTATTTTTTACTTCAATATTAACTATAGGATAAAATAGCTTGATTATCTCCTCTTTAGAATAATCTAAAGCTCGAAGCATAATAGTAACTGGTACTTTTCTTCTTTTATTAATTCTAACATATAATATATCTTTAGCATCATATTCAAAATAAAGCCAAGAACCTCTATCTGGTATGATTTGACCTGTGTAGATAAGTTTATTTACAACTGTAGTTGCTTCATCCTCTTTAAAGATAACACCTGGAGATCTGTGAAGTTGATTTACAACAACTCTTTCAACACCATTTACTACAAATGAGATTCTATCTGTCATAAGTGGTATCTCTCTAATATATAAAGATTGTTCTTTAATATCTTTTACACCGATTTTTTCACCAGTCTTTTCATCTAGATCCCAAAGAGTTAATCTTACATTAATTCTTAATGGAATTGAGTATGTCAATCCTCTAATCATAGATTCTGATACAGTATATTTTGGACGACCAACTTCACTGTTGATATAATCTAGTGTAAATCTATTTTGTGAATCATGTATAGGAAATGACGACTTAAATACTTTTTCAATACCTGCTTGAGTTCTATCCTCTTTTCCAACCATTAAAAAGTTTTCGTAACTTGTTTGTTGTAGTTGTAATAGGTTTGGTATCTCAATTTTTTGTGGATTCTTTGCAAAATCAACTCTTAATCTATTCCCAGATTTTAATGAATTTAACATATGAGCCTTTCTTTTATTTGTGCAATTAAATGCTATTTATATTAAAAATATATTAACGCAAATTAACATTCTAACCTATGTATAATCAAATCACATACATAGGTTAAAATGCTTTTTCACCGTAAACGACTAATGCTCTGTAAGATACAGAGCATTAGTTCAACTTGAATTAGGTGTAAAAATAAAAGATTATTTAACTTCTACAGTTGCACCAGCAGCTTCTAATTCAGCTTTTGCAGCTTCAGCATCTTCTTTAGAGATACCTTCTTTAACTACAGCACCAGCTTCTTCTGCCATTGCTTTAGCTTCTTTTAATCCTAAACCAGTAAGAGCTCTTACTGCTTTAATTACATTGATTTTTTTAGCTCCAGCATCTTTTAAGATAACATCAAATTCTGTTTTCTCTTCAGCAGCTTCAGCAGCTCCACCAGCAACACCAGCTACTGCAACAGGTTGTGCAGAAACACCAAATTTTTCTTCAAATTCTTTTACTAATTCAGAAAGCTCTAATACGCTTAAACCTGAAATATATTCTAATACATCTTCTTTAGAGATTGCCATTTTATTTCCTTTTATATTTTTTAATATAATTTTATAAGTTGTAGTCTTATACTACACCATTATGAAGCAATTATGCTGCTTCCTCTTCTTTTTTCTTTCTAAGAGCATCAAGCCCAATAGTAAAGTTAGTAACTGGAGCCATCCATGTAGCTGCAAGCATACCAAGAAGTTCTTCTTTACCAGGTAATTTAGCGAATTGGTTAACTGTATCAATATCAGCAGCTTTACCTTCAATAATACCAGCTTTAATAGCAAAAGTATTTTTGTTTGCAACAGCAAATTTATCAGCTAATTTACAAGCATTGATTTGATCTTCAGACCAAATAAAAATATTTGTACCTGTTAATTCGATCGCTTCTTGATCAGCATTTTTAAGAGCAAGAGTCACAAGTGAATTTTTTGCAACTTGAACTTTAGCACCAACTTCATCTGCTGCTAATCTTAAAGACTCTAATGCTTTATGTGTTGTACCTCTATAATCAGCTACAACAATAGCTTGAGCTGTTTTGAATTCATTTGATAGTAATTCAACAATCTCATTTTTTCTTAATCTTGTCATTTTTTCCTCCTTTCAAAACAATAGAACTTCGGCGGGATTTATAAGAAAATAAAACCATTTATTCTCCTACCAGCTGTCTTTAGTTTTAATGTAGTGCATTGGATAACACTCAAAAATAGAAACAATATTTCTATTTTTAAATGCTATATATCCTAAAAGGGGAATTATACAATAATTCCCCTAAAAGTTTCTAATAGATAAGATCTATTTAATATCCATCATCTCAGAGCTGTCAATTACAACAGATGGAGACATTGTTAAAGATACTGTAGCTTTTGTTACATATCTTCCTTTTGCAGTAGATGGTTTAGCTTTGTTGATTGCTAACATTATTGTTGAAATATTTTCAACTAAAGCTTCTTTTGTAAAAGATGCTTTACCAACACCAGCATGGATGTTACCTTTTTTATCAACTCTATATGTTACTTTACCACCTTTAGCTTCTGTAACAGCTTTTGTTACATCCATAGTTACTGTACCTGTCTTAGGGTTTGGCATTAACCCTTTTGGTCCAAGAATTCTACCGATTTTACCAACTAGACCCATTGTATCTGGTGTAGCAATAAGTACATCAAAATCAATATTTCCAGCTTGGATAGATTCAACTAAATCATCATTTCCAACTATATCAGCTCCAGCTGCTTTAGCATCGTCAAGTTTAGTACCTTTAGCCATAACTGCAACTCTTACAGTTTTACCTGTACCATTTGGAAGTACAACAGCACCTCTGATCATTTGATCAGCATGTCTTGGATCTACATTTAAGTTAATAGCTAAATCAACTGTTTCATCAAACTTTGCTGATTTTAAATCTTTAACTAATGCAACTGCATCTTCTAAACTATATTGTTTTGTTGTATCTACTTTTTCTAATAAAGCTTTATATCTTTTACTCATTATATTCTCCGCAATTTTATTTATTAATTTGCTACCACTATTTTAAGCCTTGTGGTAATTTTGGCTAATTAAATATATCTAAAGTAGATTATTCTACTTCGATACCTATACTTCTACAAGAACCTTCAACAATTTTAGCTGCTTGATCTACATCTTTAGTATTAAGATCTTGAATCTTTTGGTTAACAACTTCCATTACTTGCTCTTTTGTTAATTTAGCAACTTTATTTTTTAAAGGATTATCACTACCTTTTTTAATACCTGCTGCTTTCATAATTAACTCACTCATTGGTGGTTGTTTTGTTACAAATGTAAAACTTTTATCAGAATAAACTGTAATCTCAACAGGGATTTTAAAACCTGCATTTTGTTTTGTTTTTTCATTGAACGCTTTACAGAATTCCATAATGTTGATACCTCTTTGACCAAGAGCTGGTCCTACTGGAGGTGAAGGGTTTGCTGCACCCGCTGGTATTTGTAATTTAAGTATTCCAGTTACTTTTTTTGCCATTTTTTTTCCTTTTAATAATTAGTGTAATTCACAAAATATTGATTTTAGTTTCTTTAACATACATGTTAAGTGCTAAACATTAAAATAAATATTTAGCACTTAACACTATATGTAAAATTTTAGATTATTCTACTCTTTCAACTTGAGTATAAGATATTTCTACTGGTGTATTTCTTCCAAAAATAAGTACATTTAATTTTAACATACCTGATGCCATATCAAAAGATTCAACTATACCATTGAAGTTTGCAAAAGATCCCTCTTTGATTCGAAGTGTTTCACCCTCTTCAAATGAAACTTTTGGTTTAGCCGCACCTCTATTATTTACTTTTTCTAAAATTTGATTAATATCTTTTTCACTTAATGGTGATGGTTTTTTAGATTCACCAATAAATCTACCAACTTTTGGCATAGATTGAATAGCATGCCATAAAGCAGTATCTAAATCAATTCTAGCAAAAACATAAGCAGAGTATAAAGGTTTTTCAATAATTGTTTTTTTACCTTTTTTTATCTCTATTAGATCTTCTGTTGGAACTATAGCTTGATCTATTCTTCCATCATTCATATCTTTAGAAAGTTGCTCTAAAGCTCTTTTTATTGTTAATTCACTACCTGAGTGTGTTTGGATTGCATACCAATTATGTGCCATAGATTATACCTTTTCTAATTCATTACTGAAGATAAGCTTACTGACATAATTACATCAATAAGTGCTAAAAATAGTGATATAACTGTTACCACAACAAATACTGATAAATATGCACTTCTTACTTGCTCTTTAATAGGGAAAATTACTTTATGTAACTCTTCCTTTGCTTGTCTATAAGCTAAAACTAATTTGTTCAAAATAATACCTTGTAAATAAAAACTAAAAGATAAAACTTTTATATATTTTACTTTTTACTTTTTACTTTTTGTTTAATTTAATGGCAGGCCAAGAGGGACTCGAACCCCCAGCACCCGGATTTGGAATCCGGTGCTCTACCATTGGAGCTATTGGCCTATTTAAGAGTAGATATAGCTAAAAAGCTATATCTGTCTATAAAGAGAGTTAAGATTTTAACTTAACTTCTTTATGAGTTGTGTGTTTTTTTAGTCTTGGACTATATTTTTTAACTTCAAACTTCTCAGTGTGAGTCTTAGGGTTTTTCATTGTAGTATAGTTAATATCACCACACTCTTCACATTTCAAACCTATTTTTATTCTATCACCCATAGTTATTACTCGATAATCTCTGCAACAACACCAGCACCAACAGTTCTACCACCTTCTCTAATAGCAAACTGAGTACCTTTTTCAAGAGCAACTGGAGCAACTAAAGTAATAGTCATCTCAACATTATCACCAGGCATAACCATTTCAACACCTTCTGCTAATTCACAAGAACCAGTAACGTCTGTTGTTCTTACATAGAATTGTGGTCTGTATCCGCTAAAGAATGGAGTATGTCTACCACCCTCTTCTTTTGAAAGGATATATGCTTCTGCTCTAAATTTAGTGTGTGGTGTAATTGAACCAGGAACAACTAAAACTTGACCTCTTTCAACGTCATCTTTTTTGATACCTCTTAGTAAAAGACCTGCATTATCACCAGCTTCAGCGAACTCCATCTCTTTTCTAAACATCTCAATACCAGTAACTGTTGTTTTTTGAGTTTCTCTTAAACCAACAATCTCAACTTCGTCACCTAATCTGATAGTACCTTGAGAGATAGCACCAGTAACAACTGTTCCTCTTCCTGCAATTGAGAATACATCTTCAACTGGCATTAAGAATGGTTTTTCAGTATCTCTTGTTGGTGTTGGGATATATGAATCAACTGCATCCATAAGTTCCATAATCTTAGCAGACCACTCACCATTTGTACCTGTTTTTGCTTCTTCTAATGCTTGGAAAGCAGAACCAGCAATAATTGGAGTATCATCACCTGGGAATTCATACTCTTCTAAAAGTTCTCTAATTTCCATTTCAACTAGCTCTAACATCTCTTCTTTGTCTTCTTCATCAAGTTGATCTTCTTTGTTCATGAATACAACGATGTAAGGTACACCAACTTGTTTAGAAAGAAGGATATGCTCTCTTGTTTGTGCCATAGGACCATCTGTAGCAGCAATAACTAAGATAGCACCATCCATTTGTGCAGCACCAGTAATCATATTTTTAACGTAGTCAGCATGCCCTGGACAATCAACGTGTGCGTAGTGTCTAGTATCTGTTTCATACTCAATATGAGAAGTAGCAATTGTAATACCTCTTTCTCTTTCTTCTGGAGCATTATCGATAGCATCATAATCCATCATCTCTCCACCAAGTCTGTTTGTTAAAACTGCAGAAATAGCTGCTGTTAAAGTTGTTTTACCGTGGTCAACGTGACCAATTGTTCCGATGTTAACATGCGGTTTTGTTCGTTCGAATTTTTCTTTTGCCATAATTTTTCCTTAAGATTTTTTGTTACTCTCTGAGTAGATAAGCCTTTAGCTAATCTATTCAAAGAGAAAATATTTTATTAACTCATTTCATAAGTGGAGCCTACGATAAGACTTGAACTTACGACCTCTTCCTTACCAAGGAAGTGCTCTACCCCTGAGCTACGTGGGCATATTGTATCTAATTTAACCTGAATTAAAAATAAATTTTGTATTATTACATTGGATTTTGATAAATGTTGATTATCATATATAATTTGAGTTACAGAAATGTCCGTTACAACTCAGCTTCCAGTGTAATTTTAATGGAGCGGGAGACGAGACTCGAACTCGCGACAATCTGCTTGGAAGGCAGAGGCTCTAGCCAACTGAGCTACTCCCGCAATTTAAATGGTGGTGAGAGAAGGATTTGAACCTTCGAAGCCGAGGCGGCGGATTTACAATCCGCAGGATTTGACCACTCTCCAATCTCACCAATATTAAAACTGGTATAGCGCTGATCTATTTAAAGATGAACACTTGAACAATAAAATGGAGCTTCAGATAGGACTTGAACCTACGACCTGCTGATTACAAATCAGCTGCTCTACCAGCTGAGCTACTGAAGCTTTTACTCAAACAAAATGGTGGCGCGAGACAGAATCGAACTGTCGACACAAGGATTTTCAGTCCTTTGCTCTACCGACTGAGCTATCGAGCCACATTTTAAGATGTTTTAAACATCTCTCTTTGTTTTCGTGCTGGAATTATATACAACATAAGCTTAATACTTTCTTAATCCTATAAAGAATTTTATAATTATGCTATATTTAGGCTATTATCTTATTTTTAGGCTTATTAATGCTAATAAATTAGTCATAAATGCAATTATCCAAAATCTTACAATGATCTTATTTTCTAACCAACCTTTCTTCTCAAAATGGTGATGTATAGGTGCCATAAGAAATATCCTTTTCTTTCGATACTTATAACTACCAACTTGAAGTATTACAGATACAGCTTCTAATACAAATATAAAACCGATAGCTAATAAAAGTATTTCACTTTTTGCTACAATTGCCATATATCCTAAAAGTCCACCTATTGCTAAAGATCCAGTATCTCCCATAAATACTTGTGCTGGGTGTGAATTGAACCACAAAAATGCGATAAGACTACCCATAAATGCAGAACCTACTATAGATAGTTCTCCAGTGTATTGTATATTTGGTAGAAGAAGATAACTACTAATTATCGCATGTCCAGTTATATATACTAATAGTGAAAGTGAAAAAAATGCCATTATTGATGGTACAGTTGCTAACCCATCTAATCCATCTGTTAAATTTACAGCATTTGTAGCAGCTACCATAACTAACACCCAAAACAATATACTGCCATATCCCATATCAAATAGTGGATATTTATAAAATGGTACATATAGCTCTGTAGGGTGTCCTGCATAAAATAGTACACCAATAACAACTAAACTTGATATTATTTGGAATAACATCTTCATCTTTGCACTTAAACCATCACTATTTTTATTTGATGATATTTTAGATAGATCATCTTTTATACCTATTAGACTAAATAATAAAATAGTTAAAATACCGCCTATTACATATATATTGTTTAGTTTTGCTGTTAGAAGTATTGCTATTAATGTAGAAAATACAAATACTAATCCACCCATTGTAGGTGTTCCAACTTTTAATTGATGTGAATCTGGTGCTAAATCATATATAGGCTGACTAGCTTTTTTACTTTTTGCCCATTGTAAAAACTTTGGCATAAGAACCATTGTAAATATAAATGCCAAGAAAAAAGCGATCCCCGCTCTTATAGATATATATTGAAATAAATTAATATCTAAATGTCTGTAAAACCAATAAAACATTTTTAACCTTTTTGAAGTAGTATTGTGATAAAATAACCTTAATTATATCCAAATATTTATTAAGGCAAAAAATTGATCTCAACAAACAAAGCAATATTAATTATAACAGATGGTATAGGGCATAATAGCTCTTGCGATTTTAATGCATTTTGTAATGCAGATAAACCAACTTATGATAAACTATTTAAAGAGGTTCCATATAGTTTAATTAAAACATATGGTGAGTATGTAGGTTTACCAGATGGTCAAATGGGTAATAGTGAAGTGGGACATATGAGTATAGGTTCTGGTAGAGTACTATACCAAGATCTAGTAAAAATCAATCTTGCTATTGAGGATAATGGTTTAAAAGATAATGATATATTAACAACAAATCTAAAAGATAGTAATAATTTTCATATAATAGGGCTATTAAGTGATGGTGGTGTTCATTCTCATATAGATCATATAATTGCTCTAGCTAAAATAGGTAAAGAAAAAAAGAAAAATGTATATCTACACTTAATTACAGATGGTAGAGATGTATCTCCTACAAGTGCTAAAACATATCTTCAAAAAATAGAAAATATACTAGATAATAATATCTCTATTGCTACAATAGGTGGTAGATACTATGGTATGGATAGAGATAATAATTGGGATAGAATAAAACTATCTTATGACACTATAACAAAAGGTGAAAATAAAACTCCACTTTCACCACAAGAGTATATAGATGAGCAATACACAAAAGATATATTTGATGAGTTTATCCAACCAGCTACATTCAATAACTACAATGGAATAGAGGAAAACGATACTATATTATTTGCTAATTTTAGAAGTGATAGAGCAAGAGAGCTTTCAACTGCAATGGCGGATGATAGTTTTAAAGAGTTTGATACTATATCTAAAAAGATAAATGTGATCACTATGACACAATATGACAAAAATCTACCACTTCCTGTGATGTTTCCCAAAGAGAGTCCTAAAAATGGATTAAGTGAAACTATAAGTAAACTAGGACTTTCTCAACTACACACAGCAGAAACTGAAAAATATGCACATGTGACATTTTTCTTCAATGGTGGGATAGAGGAACCATTTGAGGGTGAAAAAAGAGTTCTTATCCCATCTCCAAAAGTAGCTACTTATGATATGCAACCACAAATGTCAGCACCAGAGGTATCAAAAGCTGTTCAAGATGGTATAGATCAAAATATAGATTTTATAGTAGTAAACTTTGCAAATGGTGATATGGTGGGTCACACTGGAGTATTTGAAGCTGGTATAAAAGCCGTAGAAGCTGTAGATAAAGAGCTTGGGGCTATTATAGAGAAAGCAAAAGAGCATGGATATAGTATTGTTCTTACATCAGATCATGGAAATTGTGAGATGATGAAAGATAAAGATGGTAACACTCTTACAAACCATACAGTTGGAGATGTTTACTGTTTTGTAATAGATAAAGATGTAAAAGAGTTAAGAGATGGTGCATTATGCAATATTGCACCAACTGTATTACAACTTATGAATATTAAG
>Ga0256828_1000530_pt1 | contig 25147 bp, 39 predicted proteins | sample CV88metaG_FD_185993 | JGI IMG/M metagenome (GOLD analysis project Ga0256828, IMG submission 185993) | Hydrothermal vent microbial communities from East Pacific Rise, Pacific Ocean - CV88 | ecosystem: Environmental > Aquatic > Marine > Hydrothermal vents | place: Pacific Ocean: East Pacific Rise...
AAGTGAAGAGATATGCTTACGTCTGCACCCCATTCGTCTATTCGCTTGTGCAACTCTTTCATTCGTGCAGTATATCCACTTAATTCGTCGCTACGCTCAAAGATTTCAACTTCAAAATCTGAGCCAACAGATGCCAATTTGACCTCTTTTGAAAGTGCTTTATAGAACACATATTCACTCATTCCATTTGCACCGTACGCCCCCTGACTGCCTTTTCTGTGACCAACAACTAATGCTATTTTTTTCATCTACCGTATACCTCATTTAATTTTTTATTGATAAGACAATACTTTAAGCAAATAGCCCTTAGTTTGTCATTGTTTTTAACAAGCTCAGTAAGCACATCATTTTCTATGATACTTAAATTTTCATCAATACTTTTCACTTTAAACTCCCTACTTTTAGGGGTTTTGTATGTAGGTAGCTTTGGTAAGCTTATTTTTATAGGTGTGCATTGCACATTTTTTGAGCAGTTATTAAGTATGAAGAGTGAAAGAAGTGCTATTTTTAGCATTGTCTATACCCTCGATAAAGCTACTTATACTTTTTGAGTCTGAGTCAATAAGGCACTCATTTAGCCTATTTGAAACAGATTTCAACTCATTTTCTAAGCTTTCTATTTTATTATCACGCTTATCAATAATCTCATATTTTATGTATCCAACAAAACTTAGAATTAGAGATAATGCAATTATGTACTTATACATTTTTCTCCAATCTCTCTATGCAGTTTGATAATTTTGACGTAACATCAGACAACTCTTCTAAGCACTTATTCTCCTTATGCCCCATCATTTTTAACTCATTTAAGCATTCATTCTCACGCGTCTCAAGATTGTGAATTCTATCGTGTGCTTCATCAATCCTCTTCTCGTTGTCGAAATGGTTATCCATTAACGTTTTTGTTAAGTCCTTTTGGCTCTTATATGCAACATAGACTGCAAATAGGAACATGATAGTAACAACAAGTATAGAGAACAGCACAACACCACCCTCCCCTAATTTGCTTGTTTCTGTCAATAGACTACCTGTCTCTTTTATCATATCTGCTGTCATAGAATATCTCTATATACAATTCTTAAATTTTCAGGTTCTTTTCCGATTTTTGAGTTTGTTGTGTTATCGTCGTTCAACCCCTGTGAGCTGTAAATAATTTCAATATTTTCAGGAACTTCATATCTGGGGTGAATATAGTCGCTTCTAAAAACTTCGCAGATATTACAATTTGATGCGTCGGATACAAACAACTTCCCCTCGCTTGTTAGCAAGAGTCCACGTGGGGAGTTCATCGCGTTCCCCTCGTGTTCTGCTAAAGATGAATTTTCGTAATGGAAATGCCCTACACTAAACTCAATAAGTCCAGTTACAATATTGAATCCAATGACCTTCTCCATATTCGCAGATAACACATAAAGTGTGTCACCGTAAATTAGAAAATCAGTTAAATCAAGGTCGCTAACGCCTGAACTCGCTGGTTTTCTAATTGTTTTAACGTACGCTAAGCCGTCGTCAACATCGTATGTGAATACGTCTATATCGTCAGATTTTCCGACGTAAACAGTATCTCCATCTATATAAAGCGAACGTGGATAATGAGTTTCTAAGTTCGAACCAAGTCCAGTCCCACTGTCCTGAAGTAGAGTCTTAATCCAATTACCATCTTTGTCAAACTCCTCTAGTGTTCCATAATATCTATCTGCATCTCCAGCACCGTCGCTTGTTAAAACAAGTAAATTCCCACTTGTTGCTGTTTTAATCTTGTACGGCTTTCCTATTTTCCCATCGGAGCATTTACCCCTACTATTGTAAGTTCCGAACTCCCACTCAACTTCTTTTGTGTCCTTATTTATAGAGATTAATCTATTATAGTATGTCCCACAAAAAATATTTGTATCGTCAAAATCTGCACTAATAGGGCTTCTATTATCTGCATTCTCATTCGTCTTATACGACTTCCTTAGCGAAGCGTCCATCTCGAAGTAGTAAATGTATGACTTTCCATAATCGACACTAACGATACACTCCTCGTCCTCGTAAATCCCCCACGGCTGATAACACACGTCTGGGTTAAGGTATCTATTTAATCTCAATCCATTATCTACAACATAGCTTCCAAAAATTGGATTAAGTTCAATAAAATTCTTAACGTCTTTTTTTAGCTCGTTTAAGCACATATTTGTCATTGCACTCGGTACGATAACTCTACTATCTACGGTAGATGGGTCTACTACTTTAAGCTTTCCATCTAAAATCTCTTGTAGAAACTCACTTATCATTTTTCTTTCTCCATTTGTATTTTCTGTATGCGAAATATGGGTATCTCATAAAGCTACCGACTCCAGCACACATAGCGATTATAATGCTAAAATATGGCTTTACCCCAATTTTAGTTAAGCATTTATAGAAATTAATATGAGGCAGTATTGGGTTATATGTACCAGCTTGTCCAACTTCATTATCGTGTTTTTTGCAACACTTTCCTATATATATACCCATAAAATTTTCTGGGAACATTGAGCAGTAGTCTTTCATCTATTTAATACTTCCACAACTTCTTCGTGACTCTCTGCATTTGTAATGTCAATCACTTTCTGTGTACCAATTTCAATGTTCTCAGAAACGCTTGTAATGGACGCAACAAGCATATTGCTATCAGCATACCCATTCTCGGCAAGTGTTGTCATTTTATCAAAGGCACTTTTTTCAAGTTCTGTTAAAACGCTATCATCAAATCCAATAGCATTCACAATCTTAGTTAGTAGCACAATAGCTTTTGCATTTGAAGCACTCATATTGTTAGTCAAGTTCCCAGTAGACTTTTTAACATTCTTACCGATTTTCCAATTCACAGTGTCGATAGCAACTTGTTTAAAGGCGTCTAAATCTTCTGGAACATTCCACTCACCATCTTTAACCATCGGCATATTACTATGGACGAGGTTTCCTATTTTTATCTCTTTAATTGTCATCATTTCTCCTTAATCGCTTAGGTCTGAATAGGATAATACATTAATTGGGATACCACTGTCTGCATCCCTTACTACACCTGCCACAATGTCTTTTAGCACTTTGTCCGCTCCATCTGTCCCCTCTATTGTAAGAGAACTTTGACCGATATCCATCGTACCACCATTCAGGCGAAGGATATCACTTAAATCTCCAATAATTTTTGATGCTTTAAACATTAATATTTGCTTACCATACGCGTACGCTTCTATCAAATTCCCTTTATTTCCAAGATTGATTGTGCTTTCGTAGAATGATAAATTCATAGATGAATACTCGTTAAAAATATTATTCCACTCTGTCGTACAGTCTCCGTCATAATCTTGTACTTCAATATCCACTTTATAAAAGTTAATCCAACAATTAAACCCTGTAAATTTACTCATTGATGCATCATCATCTTTCTCTACCCACGAAAATTTAATCTTAGGTATGTCATCTGAGTCATCACCATAGCTACCAAATTGAATAGAGTTGTTACTTAGTCTCTTACCAACAACCCCCCTATATTCCACTGTTGGTGTAAAATTTTGACCTCTTTTTAAATATATATGTACGGACATTCCTGGGTCAATTATACTAATAGCTTTTTCTATTGTTTTGAATGGTGAAGAGCTTGAACCAGTGTTTTCATCGTCTCCATCTACATTATCAATATAATATGCTTCCGTCATATGTCCAGAAATGACTCCCCTAAGATTATCCATAATCTTACGAATAGACCACATAGTATACGTCTCTTCTGTCCCATCATTGTCTGTAATATAATTAATTTCTACGTCTACATTAGACTCAAACGAGAACTCCCGAAGCACTCTTAAAATCCTCTGTCCGTTTAATAACAATCTGTCTTTGCTTGTCACGATTCAACCCCTAGTTTTAGTTTTTCTATATCTTGTCTATTTTCTAAAATTGCATTCGCTAAAGATGCACTAGACTCCTCGTTAATATCGACCCAAAAATCATCACTTTGAGTTGGGTCGTTACCTATATTTTCATCTCCGACTTCCCCAGAAAGTGACGAGTAGATAACATTATCGATTTTGCAAAAATCTCCGATAATATACTTCTGCTCATTGTCCCATTCTGCTATCCCAGCAGTGTATAAGTATCCAATTAGTTTAGAAATCGTAAACCCGAGTGCGTTAAAATCTTGCCTTGTTGGATTATCATCTTCACCAACAATTTCCCAACCAATCTTGAAATCATCGTTAAAGTTATCGTCTATTTCATCGCTTTTCTCATCGCTTCCAAAAATCATTCTATTGTCATCGGTTGCGTTCTCTGCAAAAGCAACAAAATTACCCTTAAATCTACTCAAAGACCCTCCCTTATTTTATTTTGTACGCAAAATAGCTATCTATCTTATCTTTGGACTTGTCTCCGAACCCAGTATTATGCTCACTAAATCCGAATGTTTTTCTATCTTTATAGATAATAATAGCTCTATATTCAACACCCATCGGGCGTGGAAATAGGTTTGCTTCTTTTGCATATTGTATCATAAAGTTATCAAATCTATCATCTACATATAGTGTTAGTTTCATATACGAACTATCTGTAATATATCCAAAACCAGAAAAAATAAAGTCTATCGAGTCCTGTATAGATAGACGTTGTTCCTCGTCTATCATCGTGCTTTTTGTATAGTTTTTTACTATCTTGCACTTTAGGAAGAATCTGTATGTGTCATCATTAATATTATTGTCTCTATTGAATCCTACGATTTTCCCAATAATATCTAACTGTTTCCCAACTGCAAAATCAACATCAAATGCTTTTTCAAAACTCTTTGCAAATTCATATACTTCCTCAAACTTAGATAAAATAGCACTAATGTGTGCAGTTGCTTTTTCTTTATCTGCATACTGTGCAATAAGTAGCTTCTTATATGCTTCCACAAAATCACTCACTCTTCAGTTACCTCTATGTTTTCGTAAATAATTTCAAATTTTTCATCAAAATTAGCAATAAGTATATCGTCGACGTATGTGCTGTCATCTTTGCTTATTTGTAAATCAGATGCGATAAACGTGCTTCCTGCACTGTAAATAGTTCCATAAAGTTCAGTAGCTGTAATGTTTTGTGATATTAAAAAGTTAAGCTTTGATAGCTCATTTTTTATACTATCTACATCGATAATATCGGAAGATGAACGTTTTCTTACTGTAACTTTTATGTAAATCTCTGTTTTTGTAGGTCTATCGAAATTTACTACGTGATGAAAAGTTCTAATATCTCCGTTTCTTGTTTCGAACTCCTCTTCGTATACCTCTTTTATATCTCCTTTTAGTCCACACCCAATAGTCTTATCTACTGCTATCGTTTTCGCAATATCTTTAAGCTCTCCACCATCTACAATTATCCAAATTGAGTGAGGGGGTATATCTTTTTCATCGTCCAACTCATCTGTGTTGTTTTCGTAAATTATTGCATCACTTACCCCATTCAAGTCAAGCAATTTCCCTAAAATTGAACTAATTAAACTTTTTGCATTGTATCCAACAAGCTTATTTCTTCTTCGTCTTAGCTCTTCATCTGTTTCCTCTTCTCTTCCAGCAACTGCACTTTGCATATTGTCCAAAGACACAACTTCTGTAACAACCGTAACTTGCTCATTGATTGTATGCTCTTGTGCTGTAATTGCACCCCATTCTTTCGCAATAAAAGTTAAAGTTGTAGTCCCCTCTTCGAGTGTTACACTTTCAGATAATCTCCACTCTTGAGAATTTTCATCTTTAATCGTGTATGTAGATGGTAGTTCAATATTTTTTGACACAGTAACATCAACATCAATTTTACTTTTAGTTGCTGGTAGCCGTGTTGTTGCAATAAGCTTAAGTATTTTATCAAGTTCGTGTCCCTCAGCCAAATCAGGGTCGAGTGAATTATATATTCGTGAGATAAATGTTTGTAAGTCATAAATTACATTTGTTAAAATTCCGATTTGTTGACCATCTTGAGTATCCTGTTCGAGTGCAATATCTTCACCATAAATCTCTTTAAATTTTGTCACAAAGTCGTTAAAAATCTCATCAAAATCATCAAGCAAAATACCATTTTCATTTATTATCATACTGTTTCCTCTATATTATTATTTTGTGAGTATATCGTATCGAGATTGATTGATATTACAGCTTCTCTATTTTCATTTGATGATATTTCAACGCTATTTACTCTCAATACCCCCTCTGTTTTTTTGCAAATATTGAGTATGTCTCTTTTTATTTTTTCTTCATTATTTTTGCTTCCGAGATATAAAAACCAATCTATACCGGCATCAAAATCTAAAAACCAATCTCCTTTAAAGCTCTTAATTCTTGTCGAAACACGCTGTAAAATTGCATCATCTCCACTTATTGTGGTGGAGCTTCCACCAAATGTCCAATCACATTTTTTTAGTCTTCTTACTTTCATTATTTAATCTTTGTAACCAGTCCATTAACGACTGTTATTTTTTTACCATCATCGCTATTAAATGTTCCAGATGCCCCACTTTCCCCTCCGACGCTATATGTTCCAGAGTCAGTATTTCCAGTTGTTCTATGGCTTCCGTTATTCTGCATAAAACCGTTGTGCTCCCAGTTTCCATTAGCTTTTACGTCGTTGTCTATTGTTGTCACGGACGGTATTTCAAGCTCATCACTTTTTCGTTTTACTCCAACTATTGCTACACTATCCGAATAGTCGTGCTTTCTATCTTCTAAGGGGGGTAGGAAATCTGAGCCAACATACCAGTTATCCAAGCATCTTTCATTCACGAAAAGTTGACAATAATCCCCAACTTGTATGGGGAAACGAATACTGCTACTACCTCCACAAATGTGAATTACTGGCACTTCAATAAAGATTGGCAACTCTATACTTTCCCCTTTTATAACTCTATTTACGACTGGTTTACAGTCTATTGTAGATTTATTAACTTTAACTACTTTTGCAATAAGTAGGGTGTGTGTATTAGATATCGACTCATCTATCGCACTAAGTATAACATTCTCTAGAGAGGGTGTATCGTTATTGTTGTGTATCATTTAACAACCTCATATTTTTCCGATAGTGAACAAGATACTTCTTGTTTCCAATCTGCACCGTCCGTATCTCCACTATATTTTATCGTATTTACTTTATATACTCCATTTAGCTCTTTAGATATAGTACTTTGTATCTCACACAGACCACTGATTTTCAAAGATGGGTTCATCATTGTCTGGAAAGTTACCTCACTCTCTTTTTTCGACGGTGTCTTTAAGAGTCCAGTTTCTGGAGAAACAATTACAGATAAATCGTCTGTAATCTCATTATCTTTCAATATGTGTAGCTTCTCATTGTCGATAAAAACCGTTTCATCTTCCTTTAGCATATCTTCTATAATTTTAAAGGACGAACCAACAAGCACCTTCGGTCTATGTAGCTTCACTCTTTTTGTTACCTTACCTTTTTTTATGTTTGGCATATCTTCTAGTATGTACTCAATGTCGTTAGATTTTACTGTTTTTGACGTATAGCTTGTTAAAAAATCGTGACCACCGTCGTGACAAACTAAAGTTGTTATTATGTCTGCACCACGTCTTTCTGAATAACTTTCTGTAATAGTTCCTTGAAATATCGTTTCTATCTTCTCGTACCCAGCTTGAAGCAAAAAAGGCATCATTGTTTTTTGGTCTGTTTTATCCTTAACTAAATGCCTACGATTTGTTTCGTTTAGATTATAAATCGATACTCTGCAACTATTAAGTCCACCCTTCACAGACTTTGTGGCTTCAAATTGTATCCTAATGTTCGGAGATATTTTTATAACTTCTCCATTTTTTGTAGTAACGATTATTTCGTAATCACGTCCAAATCTATGGTACATCATTTCCCCTAATTTCAATAAGTTCATCTCTCTCAAGTAGGTATAGTTCAAAATTCCCACTCTCGAAACTGTCAATTAAGAATGGGTCAAGCCCTTTAATCTTCGATAATACTGTAAAGTCAAACGGTAAATTAAATCCAGTAAGCATAAGCACGCCACACGATACTCTAAGTCCATTTTTCACTTTATCTCTATATCTTGCATTCATAATCCAACAATCGTCTCTAAACATCATCTTCAAAAATATGTAATCATTTTCAAAAGGGATACTAAGTTCTTGCGTAGGTGTAGAGTCTATGTCTATTTTTCTCATATTTACTCCAGTAGTGTATATAGGAAACTTTTTTCAGTCTCATCTGTTTTACTTTTTACTGTTTCGGAACTGTCCTTGTTTGTGCCGTTCACAACTCCTTTGTTGCTACTTTTTTTTACTTTATTCTCAACGCTTTTTGTTGGCTTTTTAAAATACTTATTCTTATCCACAAGTAGTGTATCTGCAAATCTTACCTCTTTTGCAGTTAGTTTATATTTAAGTGCCTCGTCTGTTTCATTGTTTCGCGTTATCGAAATTGATGTAATTCTCATATTCTCATACGTTTTTAACGGCGTTTCAATACTTATTAGCGTCTTTGTGTTATGCAAATTCTCTATAAAATTGAAAAAATCATTTTGTGGTGTGGAACTCTTGCTGTTTAGCAAATTAAAAATATCTCCACTTTGAACTGTATCTACAACAGAGGACAATCTACTGCTATATTTCTTCGCTTTTTGAAGCATTGTATCTGTTTTTTGAGTAGAGTATAGAATGTTTTTAATGTCATTTGCTTTGTCTATAAAATCATCAACTTTTTGAGCGATAGACTCTTTTTTTATGTGTATATTTGACACTTCTCCATCAATAGATATTTGATTTGGTCTGTTGATGATGTGGTCATTTACAGTCCCACCATCTTCGATAAAGCTATCCGGTACATCACTTGTAAAAGTTGTATTTTCGGAAATTCTAACATCAAGCGAATATCCACCAATACCAATCGTATTTAAATCTCCGAAAATTCCTTGAATATCCATTACATACCACCATTTTTAGAGAAATTTACACTTGCATTGCTTAACATTTTATCAAGTTCGGACGCTACGCTTTGTCCAGCAACGACTGGGTCACTGCTTTTCACGTCCACTTTAATCGAATTTGTAACGTGTGTCGTGTTTGTTGTCACATTTGGCTTTTCTACTATTCGAGTAGGAGAAATTGGTGCATTACGGTATAGTTTTTCAATACTTGTGTTTAGCTTTCGTGCATCAACTCCATTTTGAGAGATATTTGTATTGTTGTGTATCGTTGTTGAACCAACAACTCCATTATTCACACTGTTTTGCTGTGGTTCTTTTTTTGATGAGAACACTCCACTTAGAGAGGGCATCTCAAAACCATCAAAGAGTGAGCCAAAATTTGGCATCTTGAAAGACGTAATTTTATCAAAAATACTAAAAATGGGGTCAAAATAATGAACAATCTTATCAACGAGGGTTCTTACATACGTTGCAGAATTGTCAAAAAAAGTATTGATTAATGTTGAAATCCCACTGTAATATATCCCTATTTGTTCTCCAGCTTTTTTCAAATCAGAGAAGTTGAATTTGTAATTATTTATCTCATTTACAACATCAAAAAAAGGCTTAAACTCTTTAACAACTTTTGATGACCACCCCGAAACATCAAGCCAAATCTTATTGAGTGCCTTTACAATGTCTATATCGAACCACGCCTTTGACCACTCTGCAATTTTACTTTTCCCCCCATTTAGTGCAACACTTAAGTCATCAAAAATTGCGATAACTCCAACTATTCCAGCAATAATGAGCGATACTGGATTGAGTAGCATTGTTTTATTTAATCGTGCGAATGCAACTGCTGTAATCCCAAGTGCTGTGTTAATTCCAATAGTGTTATCGATTAATAAGTATAGACCTTTTCCGAACTTCACAACTGCACTAAGTCCAGTACTTATTGCACCGATAAATTTGGATAACCCATTTTTTACAACATCGCTATTTTTTATAAGCAACTCACTAAAACTGTCCGATAGCCCCTTAAGCTGGGGTACAAATCCAAGTGCAACGCTCCTTGTTATCCCACCAATAGAATACTTTAGTGTTGTTAAACTGTCATTAAAAGAAGCAATCTCGTTAGCGTCTTTTGTACTTGCAACACCCATTGCACGTGCTTTTTTTCGCAGTTCATCTATCCCTTCAGCCCCAAGCTGAAGGGTCTGCAACATAGACTCATCAAGCCCTAATTTTTCCAAATATGCTTTCTGCTCCTGAGATGATAAATTAAGCTCTTTAAATCTTGAACTTAGTTCCATCATTATACTATCAGCACTCTTCATCTCTCCATTATTGTCTTTTAACGCTATACCAAGTCTCTGAAACGCTTTTGTTGTTTCATTGTTCTCTACTACTGCTTCACCCATTTTTTTGGATAAATTCGAGAGTGAGCGTTGCATCTCTTCTGCTCCAGAACCGTTCACGCTCGCAACGTATCCGAGTTCTTGAATAGCTTCTACGGCAACACCAGTTTCACGTGCTAATTGAATTTGAGCATCTGTCCCAGCAATAGAGGCAACCACAAACCCCCCAAGTGCCACACTTGCTAACGACACTGCACCGATAACGCCTCTGATATTATCGGACAATCTTGTAAATTTTGAACCAGACTCTTCGACTCCACTACTATTTACTTTTAGGTTAATATCTCTGTCAATATCAATAAAATTATCAAGCTCATCTATCTCTTTTCTTGAGTCGTCAATATCACTTTTGAACCTATCAAGTGTTTTAAATTTTATTGATGATGTAAGTGATGATAATCTCTTAGAGAGAGAAATAGAGGACTGTGCTAATCTATTTTCAGATTTAGCTCCATCATCTATCTCTCTATTTAAGTGACTAATTGCACTACTTGTTTTCTGTATAGTCTTAGTTGTTGTCGAACCTGAAACTGTAGCAATATCTAAGCCTTTATTTAGTCTTAAGAGTGGGTCAAGACTCCCATTAAAGCTAAATTTTGTTGATAATTCTGCTATTTGCATTTATGCCTCTTCCATTGCTAAAGTTTCAATATCTCCGATAATTCCCTCAAATTCAAGGATATTCATTATATCCATCGTATCAAGTTCTCTTATCTCTTTTAGTGTTCCATACCCTTTTTTGACTAAGCTAAAAAAGAGTATTTCTGTATCTGTTAAGTTTGTAAAGTCCACATACTTATTAAAATAGTTTATAGACTCTACATATCGTTTTAAGGAGTAACGCTTCCTTTCTTGTAAAAAGGGTAAACGATAACCCCCATTGTTAGGGCAATATATTCAAGGTAATCCTCTGGATACTGCTCAAAATGCGTAGGAAGTTTTGAGATTTGAGAGTCATCAAATGTCACTCTATCATCAATCTTCTTCGCTAACTGCTTATACTTTTCATCATTTAGAAACGAGAAGTTTTTAACAAGTAGCATCGGTTCAATCACAGAGTAGAGTGCAACACACTCAACTCTAAATTGATGAGAGAGTTTTTGGAGATGATACTCTCTTCCGTTAATCTCAATAACTCCACTTTCGTTGAATTTTTCTAACTTTTTAATACCATCTTCCACTTAATACTCCTAAAGCTTTCTTGTTGCAAAACATTCGATTGTGTATTCGACTTGTGAGTTGCCATCTTGATTGTTTTTCGTGTGAGTCGGTGAGTCTGTAAAGCTTCCAGCTTCAAGTGCGAAACTCTCAACCATCTCCTCACCATCTTTTACAAAAATCTCTTTGATTGAGCCATCGAAAACAACTGGTGCTTTTTGATTGAACTGCTCATTTAACCACACGTCGCTATCTGAGTTTCGCATAACTCTAAACTTAAGCGTGTAGACTTCTCTATCTGCTCTTTGTTGGATATTTACTGCTCTGTTTGCCCCATACGTTCTTGATGTTTTGGGGTTGGTTGGTGCTAATTCAAGCACATCACCAGCAATTAAATCTCTAACAACCTCACCATTTAAGATGAGGGTTGTTGAGTCGGATTTTAAACTAACTACTGCCATTTACTGCTCCTATAAGTTATATTGAATTGTTGTATCAATAGAGTGAATTGCCCCAGCATTTTTGAATGCAACTTGAATAGCTGGGGACTTTCTGGCATCTCTATCATCTTGGCTTTGCTCACTAAGGGGGTTTGCATAAACATAAAAACCGTCTTCTTTAATTGCACGCTTGAATACTTCAGAATTTCCGAATGTATCTGGGCTTGTCCAAGTACCAGCACCGACAACTTTTGCACGTCTAAACATAGACAATGTTTTTTCAATTGTATCAACGATTTTTTGAACGTCCTCATCGATTTGAGCCAATTTTGTTGATGTTGTTCCGAGTAAGTTGAATAGGTCAATCTGGACAAAGTTCTTAATCGCGATAAAGTTATATACATTATCTGCAAAACCGTTTGCACCACTCACATAAAGCTTTGGAATATCACCAAATGTTGTGTAAATATCAAGACCAACTTTTTGAGCCTTGTTGATCTCATCTTGCGTATAGTCTTCTGCGATAATACCACTCAACTCTTTCAAGTTCAATGTAATTGATGTATTTTGAGCAGTAAAGTTTACGGTGTGCATACGTGCCATCATCGCAACTGCTGTTTTCCTATTCCCATCTTTACGATAAATCATTCGATAGTTTTCACCACCTGCTAATTTGATTTTCCACACAACATTATCAATGCTTTTTTCAAGATTTGAAGCACTGTCAAACACATCATAAATAATGACTTCGTTCGCTTTTGCCCACATTGCCATACTTTCACTCTCATCATCTGTTGGGTTATCGATAAAGACTGCCCCACGAATTGACTCTAATTTGGAAATCTCTCCTAGAGCGTCCTCTTTACTTTCAGCTTCTAAAGTTTTTTCATCTTCACCATCTATTGCGACTGCCCCAGTACCACTTGCTAAAAGTAGTGTTTCCCCAATAAAAGTTCCATCTCCACCATCTGCAAAAAGTGTCACTTTGCTGTCTGCACCAGTCGTATCGCTTGTTACGATAATTCGCTGGTCATCTTCTGTAACTGTTGCCCCATCGATATTATCATTTAAAATCTGAATAACATCATCTAAAGAGTCAATCGTCCTAAAGTCCAAATCCCTTACATTTTGCGTAGTTCCATCAACATCAATATCAAAACTTCCATCTTCAACTTTTTGCAATGTGTCGATAGCGTTTTTTTCGCTAAGTTGCGAACCTTTGATTTTTCCGTGCGTTGCAGGTACAGTTTCGTCCGACGCTCTCCAGTATCCAGCTACCAAATACCCACCACTATTTGTTGGATTTTTTGTCTGTGCAAAAAGAATTTTTGCATATTCGTACATCGCAGAACTTGTTCCAAAGTCCTCCTGTACACTCCCTAAGTCTGTATACGCTACTGTACGATTTGCACTACTCAGCTTCCCGAGTTGTGACGTGATAATCGAAACAATGTTCATATTTGTACGTGAAACACTTTTCCCCTGTGGTAAAAATGAAACGTTAACAACATTTTTAATATCTGCCATTTATTCTCCCTTGTAATTTAGAGGTATTTCCTCTATTCGTTTAGTGTCTATTTCTAAAGAACTGCTGTATTGTATCATAACTTCTATTTCATAGGTGGAAATGAAGTAATCACCTATTTGATTTTTTAAAGAATTTACTCCACCTCCCCTTAAGAAAGTTATCTCATATTTTTTCTGAGCATCTCTTGCCATCTGTGAATTTTGGATATTGATAAATCTATAAGCGTTAGACTCTGCATTTTCCCCAAAAAAAGTAACCGTTGCCCTCTTTTTGAAATATGTTACAAACTTCTCTTTTTCACTTTCGCTATCATATTCCCTACTACTCCCAATTTGCAAATCAATGCCACTTGAGGTTAGAGAAATATAATCTTCTCTATCAGATACCTTATTGATATTCGAATATCCAATGACGACTCTATCCGGATAAGAGTCCATAATGTCACTAATGTAATCGCATATCTTTTCATCTATCATCTAACTTCCTCGCCAATGCACTCAACATATCCATAATCTAGAAAGTTTCCAACATTTACAATCTTGTATCTTACTCCATTATGCTCAAATTCATCATTTAGCTTTATTATCTCATTAGTGTGTATCGTTGAATATGTTTTTGAGGTATCAAGATTATTTTTTATTGAAAAGTTAAAGTTTTGCTGTTGCACTGTTGCACGTATAGTTTTCTCCTCAAAAAATGACTCTTTTTTATGGTTATGTATTTCCTCATATACGATAAAAAACTGAATATCTTGAGAAAAATTCAAAACTATTTTTGATAAATTTGGAAACATTATTTAACCTCTATCCAATGCGTGATTGACTGCAAAAGCTTTGAGTCATTCACCAATATCTTGGATGATTTTTTAGCTCTTTTTGTCCTCTCATCTATATCTTTCCACTTTCCATATCCACCACTTAAAAAAGCCCCTTTAGAAATGTTTTGGGCTGTAATCCCTACTTTTGTTAGCATATTATCGGAACTTCCACCATCTAAAACACTTTTAAAGCCACTTTCTAACGCTTTTTTTATCTCATCTTCTCTATCGTAAATTGGGTCTTTCAGAAAGCTTCTTCTCGGAACTCTAATCCCAAGCTCATGTGTAGCCCCAACTTCTGCGATACTTTGTCCATTTGGATAAGCACCAACGTCAGTTGGGACACCAATTTTTATAGACGTTTTTTTAAGCTTTGTTAGCTCTTTTATAATCTTATCAACACTCATACGAAAATTGCACCAATCCCATTATTTTTAATTAGCATAAGATACACTTGCCCATACGGCGTAGTCGAAAAAAAAGCGTCCATTGCTGTAATGTTCTGTTGTTGCACATAAGATACAGACACACTTCCGACACTTTCAGACGATACAGGTTTAGCCGTATCGCCGTTTTTTGTGTTATCAGAATTTGAGATTAGGTGTGCCATTAAATGCAAAATAATCTCATCATCGCACGAATTTTTCCCATACCCTGCACCATAGTAGCACGTGTACGTTTTTTCAAAAAGACTAAAATATTTAGATATAGCTTCTTTCGAAATATCAGGAAATCGTGCGATTAAATCATTAAGCATCTTTAGCAATAACCCCATTTTTAATAGCGTTCAAAATTCGCTTGTCTTCAGACTCTTCTTTTGTGAGTTCAAATCTAAAACCATTAACAAGATGACCATTAAAGTAAAATGCACCCTTGATTAATTTTTTAAATCTTACTGTTTTTTCAGGTTGAACTTCATCTGTTTTTTTGATTTTTTCAACCTCGTCAAGGAGTTCCTCTTTCGATAAGGAACTAAACCCCTTAATCCCAAGTTCTTTAGCTTTTACCTTTAACTCTTTGATTCCAATATCTCCCATAGAAAAACTAACGAGGCTTAAAGCCCAGTTAGTACCCTCCCTGAAGATTTTTCAAGAATGTCAAGCCCAGCAATTCTAAACTTGGAGTCCACTCTATACTCAAAAGAGGCTTGTTTTACAATTTGACCGATTGTCAGCTTTTGTGGAATTCTCATCACCATAGCGTCTTCGCTTGTTGAGTATGCAACAACCTTAGAAGTTCCATCAACGTCTTTCGCTCTAAATGTAGTAACGAATTTAACAAAAGGGAAGTTATCTTTCAAAGCTTTTAGAACAGTTGCACTTCCAGCTTCTGATTTATAAATTGTCCCCTGAAGCTTATTCATCACATAAATTGGCATTACGACGGTATCAGCACTGTATTCAGGGGTGTTATTAACGTCATTTAACTGCTCTGTAATAAGAGTTGCAATCTCTTCATACATATCTTCTCCACTCAAATTATCGATTGAGTCCGAAGCACTTGTAGTTGTAAAAAGTGAAGTATTCAAAAGCCCTTCTTGCCCATTATGCCCTAAGTAGCCAATCTCATCAATTTTCTGAGAGTATGCTTTTTTGTGTGTCATAATGTAGCGTTGTGGTAGGTTGATGTTACCCATCTGTGCTTCTTTAATCTCATCATCTGTCCAGATTGAGTGAGCTTGTTTTGGGAACACGCTAATGAATGTGTCTTCTACACTAAGGGAAATTCTCCCTTTTCCACTTCCGATATCGGAACTGTCTGCAAAATCCCCATAGTCTTCAATTCTTAGGGATTGAATTTTTCTTGCATACCCCCCAGTATTGTCTGCTTTTACTCCACTGTTTAAAAATGAGAGTTCAGCATACTTTTTTTCAAGAATTTTTGGGTTAATAGCAGTTAAGTTTCTTGCCAACACTGCACCCATCGCACTATCTTTAAACGCTTTTCCACTATCGGTAAAACGCTTAAAGCTTTCAATATTATAAATTTGTCCTAAAGTCATATATCCCCCTTATCTTTGTCTTACAGTCCAAACTGTATCAGAAATTTGCTTATAGAAGTATCCATCAACTGGAATGTTCGCAACAATACCATCTCCACCGTCACTGTCTGCACTGTGTGGGGTTGCTTTACCATTATCTTCTACGTTATTTTTGTCATTATTGTAGACGTATACCTTGTCAAACTTTGAAATTTCAACATCTGAAACAACGGTAACAGTACAAAGTCCACTCTCTACTGCATCTGCTAAAATTGAGTTTTCAGCTGTATACTTTCCATCATCTTCAATCGCTCCAGTTGTTGAGGCTAATACAATCCCAGCACAAACTACATCCTCACTATCCTCACTACCATCAATATTTTGGATTTTATCATCTTTGAACTTCGCAAAAAGTCCACCAATTAATCCATCTTCAAAATCGGTATATGTAGACACTACTCCAGTATCTCCAACAATAAGACCAGCTCCAGCTTTTCCAAGTTCATCAGTTCTTGTACTTCCAAATGCCATTAGATTTCCTCCTCTGCGATTTTATCCCAGCCACTCAAGTTTGCATCTCCAAACTCTTTGTACTGCTCAGTTTTTTTAAGCATTTTAAACGCTGTCTGAATTTCGTTATCTTTAAACTCATCTCCGTGCATCGTTGCAACTGCATCTCTCATAATCTTTACCGTGTCAGCATCTGAAAAATTATATTTAGAGTCTAGAAAGTTTTTAGCTTTTTCAATCACTTCAGCTCTTGCGTTTGCCTCAGCTTTTACGATTGTTTTAAACTCATCACTATCTTTAAAATCAGATAAAGCCTCAGATTTTGCACTCTGAACTGCTAATTTGAACTCTGCAGTATCTTTCATCTCTTTTTTAGGCTCTTCTTTTTTAGGCTCTTCTTTTACAGCCTCCTCATCTTTTTTTGGTTGATGCTTAGCCAAAAAGTCACTCTGTTGAATTGGTGTTAGCTTGTCCCACGCTTTTAAAAGTTCTTCCATACCTATTCCTTCGTCTTTAAATTTGCATTTATCACCACACCGACCAGCTTCAACGACTGCTAAGTGATGTGGGACAATGTCAACTTGTTCAAAGTCGTAAATATCGTGCTTTTTTAATTCTGCAAAATATCCAAGACTCAACTCATCGTATTCTATCACTTTATCATTAAAAGTTATAGTATTCTCAATAGATACAGTTGTATCTGTATTCTCATCTTTATCATCAATAAGTTTGCTATTAGAAACTTTTCCGATTATGAGTGAGTTATCTATATTGTCTTTTAGTTCAATGTGTCCATTAGTTACAGGGATATCATTTAATCTATTGCTTACCTCCTCAATAGTTTTTCTGCTTCTGTAAATCTTGAATATTTTATTTTTTGGCTCAAGCCCAATCTCAACCCCTAAATATTCTTGATAACCGTCCCTTACAGAAACAGCCTTTCTGTTTTTCATTTTGTCTTTAAAAAATACCATTCAACCCCCATAATTTTTATAAGTATATCAAAATTCTATAATATACTCAGCATAACAACGGCAATTAACCTCTTCCATAGGCTTTAGACTTTTTCCATCGCACGACGAATATAGACCATTTTCTATTTCAAACTCTTTCCCACTTCTTATAGCGTGACACTTCCTACTTCTCTCATCTCCGACGCTTCTCCAAATCGCTTTTTTGACTCCAGCACTCTTCGCCCTCTTCTCAGAGAGTTGTTGGTTGAATGCTTTTAGTTCGTTTCTCGATACAAGCTTAGCCTTATTCAAGTTTGAAACTCTTGTATTGTCAACGTGGTCATACAGTTCACCAAGTGTTTTTCCAGCCCCCATTAGTCTTAGCGTATTTTTATGTAAGTCGTCCATCATCGCATCGCGTAGCTTTTTAATCTGCACTCCACTCTCAACGCTTTTCGCGTTTATGAATTGGTTATAATTCTCTTTTTTTAGAATTTCACTCATCTTCACTCCAACTGCTTCGTCTATGCTTTCACTAACCTCTTTATTGTTTACGCTATCTGTCCTCTTGTAAAGCTTTTTAATATACGCCTCTAAACGCTTATTTGTAAACTGCTTTTTAATACTCCTTTTAAAGTCATTAATGAGTTTTTCTGCGATAACTGCATAGTTCCCAATTTGTGCATCTTCAAATTTACTAACTGTATTTTTATTCATAGCCTTAAGCACTTTATTATTAAACCTATTTGATATTGACTCAACCATAAAAGAGTTAAAGTTATCCAGTTCTTTCTCAATGTTTAAAGGTGGGTTTGGTTGCCTAAATGTCTTTTTCATCTTCTGGGAACTCACCTGTAAAGTCGTTTTTTGGCTCAACTTCAAGCCCTCTATCTTTTATATACTTGTCTATATCATATCCTAAGTTATATAGCTTCATCGCATTATCAATCACGCTTGTCTCATACGCTACTTTTTCAGACGCTTTAACATTTTGATTGTCTTTAAACTTTATCTCTCCAAGCCCTAGAATTTCAAACAATTCAACAATTTTATCAATCACATAATCCTCTTGGATATTCTCAATCATCTCATTAAAAGTCGTCTTTTCTTGCTCCCCAGATGAGTTCATTCCCTTTACATTCTCTCCAACAAGCATCGGCAATGGGATACCACTCACCATAGCGACGCGTCTTAACGAAATGTCATCAGCATCTTTCAGGTTAGTTAGAGATTGCGAAACGGTAACAACCTCATCGTCTTTATCGATAATCCCAGCACCGTAAATACTTCTCCTGTCTTCTGCGATAGAGTAGAATTTGACAATATCAGCCTCTTTTTTAGATGCCAACGCTTGTTTAAATCCAGAAACTTTATAAAAAAATGAGGAGTTTTTCTCGACTATTGAAGATGATGAACGCTCAACAACTCCATCGTTAATGAGTTGATTATAAATGAGTTCAAACTCACTAATCCCCCCATAATTATAGAGTGGAATATCGTTGTGACTTGGCTTAACATAAGTAAAATCAACAACTCGTGAATAGTGGAACTCAAAACCATTAACGTTATATGAAACAGGTTCGTAATATCTTGAGCTTGATAAGTCCAAATTGTATGACGTTATAGAAACCATATCCCCACTAAAAACATCGAATTTTGGGTTCTTTACTCCTTTTTTAATGGGAGTCGATAAATCTCCTCCATCATTTATCACGATAATCCCTCTTCCGAAAACAAAAGCCCACTTTAATGCTTCCTGTACTTTAGACTGCAATTTCTTAGAGTAAAACTCTCTATCTTCCTCGTTCTCAAAAAAAAGTGATGATGTCTTAGTTGCGTATGAGCTTTTTAATCTAACAATCTTGTTCCCAAGTCCAGTCTTATAAATCTCGTTTAACTCAGAAAAATCAACCCTTGTGCCAACAATCGTATTTCTATTTTGGGGTGTCCTTGTGTTCGCGATAGAGTTATATAAATCAACTATCCCATCTATAAAATTCATTTTTACCCTTATTTTTCTCAAATTGTATCACAAATCACAAAAGGTCTCCATAGTCAAAACTTTTATTTTTGTACGCTATCTCAAATCCATCAATCACCGTGTCAATCATATCGTCGTGTACTCCACTTGGGAATGAGGTATACTCAGTTATAAAATCATCAATGTGTTCAATGTCATCAACGATATATAAGCCGTGTATCTCTAAATAAGGGGAAATCTCTTCAGCACGAAAAACTTTATCTTTATTTCTCTCAACTTCATAAACCATAAATCCATCGCTTTTCATTCTTTGAAAAAGGTCTATCCCACTTGCTTTCTGCTCTATGTACATTCCAGAAAAAGGATATTCATCATTCCTCTTATAGAAAGATTTTGCAGTCAATTCCCTCTCTCTGCTTTTCGGTTTACCTCTAAACATATCAAGCATATATAACTTATTCTCAAAAAATCCGAATGATGTATACACTGTATAGTCATTCTGTTCCTTGTCTTTAAGTGCAGTATCCACAGTTATAAAACGCTTTTCAAATCTGATTTTGTTCACTACGCTACGCCCAACATATTTTAGCCAATCCACTTTCAATAAATTACCACTTTTTATTATTGGATTTTGCTGGTAAAGTGCCTCAAAGTTTTCAGGACTCATTGTGTTTTTACGCTCCATTAGAAATTCTAATGACTTATGTTCAGGGAGTAGTACCTCACCTTTTTTTCGATATTTTTCATCGTGTTCAGCAATTGCCTTATAGGTCACAACGTCGAACCCCCCTTTTTTTAGCATTCGTCCAGCTGGGTCATCAATATGCCAACGTGTCAAAATCATCAAAAAACCTGCTTTTTCATCAAAACGCGTGAAGAAGTCATCTGTAAACCAGTCCCACGTTTTTTCTCTGAAAGTCATACTGTTAGCAGTTTCACGCCCCTTCAATGGGTCATCGATAACTCCCAAATCTAATGTTTCTCCAGTAATACTTCCTTGAACTGTTGTGTTTCTAAAATATCCTCCAGTTTCTATATATTCAATAAGCTCTTTATTTTTTTGATACCCCTGAGACGTAACAACGCGTTTATCATTCACTTTCAGGTTTGGGAAAATGTCTTTATATACTTTTCTTTCAAAAGTCCTTTGTAGTGCTAAGTTAGCACGAACTCCAAGACGTTCGGAAAATGATGCGTAAATTGTCCTAATTTCTGGGTGCTTGCCACTTAACCAAGCGATAAAATCTATAATTGCAGTTGATTTACCGTGTTGAGGGGGTGCCTGTATGATTAGCTTTGGTCGCTTACCATTCACTAATTCATTATAGAAATTTTGTAGTTTTCGAGAGAGGTCCGAGAGAAACCAATTCACTTTTAGATTTGAATTTATGAGTTTCCTATATGCCAAAAAGTCATCTCTTGCTAATGCTACTTTATAGCTATATAGTGCTTCTATTTGTTCTGCAGTTAATTTAGGAGGCATTCTAAGGGAACTCCTAAGCTTAACGCTTTCTCTTTTGCTTCTTCTGCTGTCAAAATCGAATTTTGATTAACTTGTGTTGTTTGGTTAACGTTTACTTCTGTTTTTTGAGTAGATGGGTTAGCTACTGCTTCAATGTCTTTGATTGCACTTACTCCAGCCTTTATGTTTTGTGGATTATCGTATATCCCATCTTTAATACCATCTCCTATAAGTTTTTGAAATGACTTTAAAAGCCCTCTATTGGACCCAATAAGCTCATTATCTAATGCTACTGTATTAATCCTCTCCTCAAGCATTTCCTCAATAAATTTGTTTTGTGAGTATTTATGTGTAACTTCTCTCAATTTCGCACTAATCCCCTCTATATCATCATCTACGCTACATAAAACACACCACTTCTCTAAGTTTATTTTATTTGTTAGTATGTTTTTTGGAACCCTGAACTTCTTTACAATCTCATCTTTAGTGAAGCCTTTTTCATAAGCCTCGCGAATTGATTCCCAATTGTACTTTTGAGGTCTTGCCATTACTTAATTGGTCCACACAGCATCTCAAGCTCAACAATCTCACTCTCAATCTTCTTTACTTTACTATCATTTCTTGATGTAGCAAATACCCAACCAATGACCCACAGACCACCAGTAAGTAACGATAAGATTAAGTGCATTGTATGAGAAGTTTTTATGCTATTCTTCTCAATAGTCTTTTTGACTATCTCTCTTTTAATATCTATTTCTTCCATCTTCTACCCTTTAACGAATGGTGGTGGAGCTTAAAGCTTCCACCCCTCTCTTCTTACTTTATCAACATACACGTCCGAGAAGTCAATATTTAGCTCTTCAACTCTTTTTAGTATCTTTTCACATCGATACACTGCATTCCCAGATGTCAATTCGTATGTCATATACTTATTGTCAATAATACCACAAAATTCATACTCATTAGTTTTTACAACTGTTATTCTCTCGTTGTGGATATGAACAAGTGGTTTTTCTAGAGTAAAAAACTCACCTTTTGCTTTCTCAATACTGATATTGAACCCAGCTTTGAAAAACTCTCTTGTTTCAACAATATCTTCAAGCATAACTCTTTTTTTCATCTTTATTCCTTTTGTTTAGATGATGTATTATATACTAATTATTGCAGTTTTTCAAGGGTTTAGGTGTGTTTTACCTATCTTTTTGTGCATTTTTTTATAATACTCAATCAATGCCCTATACCTTTGAGGATAGTTCTTCCTCATATTTGGTATGGAACGAATATGATATTTATAGTATTCACTCAATTTCTTATCTGAAACATCATAGGTTATTTTTTTACGTTTTTTTACTTCCATTTTAATTCCTTTTTTTGTTATGTCGCATTATATACTAACTATTGCAGTTTGTCAATAGTTTATCAAACATTTTCCAATAAAAATTCAATCGCCTCATCTGACCCCTGGCAAACTCTAGCTTTTGCATACTCGTATCCATTCACACGCTCTATAAACTCAATTTGTTCAATAGACGTTGTTGGCTTTGCATTACTAAGCTTTCCACTCTTCAACCTCTTCCTTGCACGCTTCATCTCAATAAATAGAATTTTATCATCAAGAAAAACGACTAAATCGCTCACTCCTTTTGTCTTTCCGACTGCTTTAGCTTTCTTCTCGGCTATAATCGCGTATTTCTTGTTTTGCTTATATGTGTTATTTTCGTTTGTTGGTGCAAAATGAAAAATCTTTTTTGCACGCAACCAGTTTACAACCTTTCTTTGCTCTTCATATTCAGTCATTAACAAAAATCCTTTTTTTAAACCATATCTGCAAAAGTTAGCGATTTTATGAAATTTCTCCCATCATCGAATTTCAACGCTGGCAATTCATTGTATCGTGCTAAATGAAATTCTTTTTTAAATAAAGCCCATACTTTTCTGTGTAGTTTTGTAGCTAACAACTTGTCATCTTTTGCAATCTCATACACTTTTGTATTTTTAGCGTCCATTAATGCACGCTCTTGCCAATTTTCAAGTCGTTTTGTTTCCTCAAGCTTTTTCACCCTCTCTTCAACTACACTATGCCCTTTTGCAATAATAGAAATTTGCTCAGAAATTGAAAGTGGTCTAAGCGACTGCTTTTCAATCTTGATGAAATAATCTCTAATATCCTTACCAATTTTTGTTCTTTGTAGCATAGCTAAGTGCTTTGCAGTATCCAAAGTTAAAATATACTCAATTCTTGTTGCGTTGTTCGCTTCCATTTTTTTGTGGAGACGAATATAGTCCTCATTTTCAGAAAATAGTGATAATTCCTTCTTAATCCACGTGCTAAAATCGCTCTTCAGATTAAGATTTTTATGAAGCTCTCTAGCGTTTACGCTATTAACCTCATCTTTTCCTATAACTTCTTTATTGATACTTATGATGCTATCCATATAATCCCTTTTGTTTTCCGAAAATAGTGAACCCTACAAATCCAGTCGAACATAAATTTCTATACTCTTCTATGTTTTCTACTAATTCTTTTGAGTTTTTTATTTTATTTAGTGTTCCATATAGATACTTTGTTGTAAACTTTGCCCACTTATATCCTCCATCAATCGATAAAAATATTGACCAATTATCGTTGTACATTTCCACCTTATTGTTCTTGATTATTTTAAATAAATCATCTTCTGTATACTTCAATCGACTAAAAGGTCTACAATACTCTTCTATTTTTTTAGGTAGTGTCACTACGAGTATATTTTCAAAATTTTCAAAATTCCAACCTGTATCTACCCTTTCTATTGCTATCGACCCACCAATAGCAAATATTGACTTTTTAGATATACATATAGTGCTATAAGAGTGATTTATAAATATTTCAACCGTATCATCATCCTTATGTCTTGCAAATAGGCTATTGTCTCCGTGGTGAATATAGTCTTTTAATGATACGTCGCTAGTGCTATCATATTGATTTATTTTGTTTATTGCTTCTATGAAATCCATCTTTGAACTTTCTGACAAATTATTTAAGGAGAGTATGTGAAGTGTCAAGCTTTACTACTCTTTAAGCCCTTATCAAGCAAGAGAGGGTAGCAGGTGCTTGACTTACCTTTGCTCTCTCTTGATAAAAGCTTAGCGTTAAGAGTTATTAACGCTAATATCCTATTTGTGAAAAGTGTGCATCATTATATTTTACTAAGCTAAGATTGATTTTTTCATTTTATTTCCTTTATTTTTTTTGGTTGGCAAAACGGGATTCGAACCCACAACAAACCCCTTATGAGGGGGCTACTCTACCATTGAGTTACTTGCCATTCGTGATATTATTTTATCATTTTTTAACTACAATGTCAAGAAGTTTTTGTAATTTTTGTGACCAATTTTTATAGCCAAACTGTTGAGTTTTCCGTGCTTATCGTTGTGACACTTTTCGTGACACTCCCTACACACTCCAACTTGACATCTATCGTCTTTATCTGCACCCCTACACCCAAAAATTGGGTGATGAGCGTCTTGAATTTGTTTTGTTTTGCATAATTGACACACGTTATTTGATGTATCTGAGATAAATCTCCTAAACTCATTCATCTCTTTTTTTGATAGACGTTTTTCGCTTAGTCGTCTATCTTTTTTAAGTTGTGCATCTTTGCTAAACATCAAAGAGAATACTCTAAATCAGGATAATACTCGTCCAGTGCCTGTCTAACACTCAATTTTGAATGAGAGTGAAGCACGGTATAAAGTAGGTCTTTATATGCTTTCCACGTTTCAATCTTCTTTAAATCAGATTTTTTAACTTCTTCTCTAGAGATTAAAACACCTTTTTCGTTTTTAAACTCTTTTTTACCTAATCTTGACTTATATTTAAAAATCTCAAATTCGCACACGTCCACCATTGAGCCGACTGAAATAGTTGACTCGAAATGGTAAATTGTTGCTTTCATATCTGTATCGTAATGCTTACTTTCGTTATTTAAAAGTGGGTGCTTCA
>Ga0256828_1000531_pt1 | contig 25126 bp, 22 predicted proteins | sample CV88metaG_FD_185993 | JGI IMG/M metagenome (GOLD analysis project Ga0256828, IMG submission 185993) | Hydrothermal vent microbial communities from East Pacific Rise, Pacific Ocean - CV88 | ecosystem: Environmental > Aquatic > Marine > Hydrothermal vents | place: Pacific Ocean: East Pacific Rise...
AGAATCATGGTGTGCAAGATAACGCATTTTTTTACTCTGTTCTTGTAACTCTTGCGTTTTTTCTTCAACTGTAGATTCTAAAAGTTCATTTTGTTTTTGAATAAAATTTTTATAGTTGACATTGTAGACAATATATATAAAAATAATCATTATAAATAGACTCAACACCAAAGTTTTAATAATATTTTCTTTTGTCTGATTAATATCACTCATATCAATCCTATCTAAAGGTTTTGATAGAATAAAATAGGCCATTGGCTGCTTATCTAGGCCATTGATTTTTAAAACGGTATAAAGGTATCCCTCTTTTTCATCAACCTCATATTCAGCGATATTGATAAAATTTTCAACTCCCTTATTTTTCAGTGTATTTAACAAAGTGGTATTATTCAAAGGATCAACAATATAAAAATTCTTAATAAATGCATGAGGATCTGCCTCTAGTAACTGCTTTTTATAATGTCTATCAACAACAACTAAGGAGCTATAACCTTTCTTTTGTAATTTATGAACCAATGAATTAAATTTTGCAATTGTCTCTATCATACCAATAAATCTGCCATATTTGTCATATATGGGAACCATTGATTTAAAACTCAAATCAAATTTTCCAACACTTATAGTTGACATTACAGTAGGTATTCGTAGCATCTTTGCAACATCCAAACGTACTTTTGAGAGATCATCTCCATATTTATTTGTCCAGCTTCTATATACACTTATTCCACCAGAATTTATAATTTGGAACCAAACGTTTTTTAATGAAGTGTATTTTTGTAAAAGCAATGTAAGACGGTTAAGCTGAAGTGCAGTAAAATTTTTTGTATATAGACTCTTTAACACTGTCTCATCATGCGACAGTGTTAAACTAACAAGTAAAACAGCTTCAGATTTTTCTCTAATTAACAGTTCTAGATCATTACGGATCTCTTTAGAAACTTCTAAATATTTTCTTGTTTTTAAATTATCTACTCTTTGTGTGGTATAAATATATGAAAAACAAAAAACGATAGCCGTCAGTAAAAAAACTATTATAGAAAATCTAAAGCCTCTACTCATCTGTTGTCCATATAATATTATTAATTATTTGCTTAAACCTAATTCTGCAAACAATGTTTCAAAATACTCACTTATCTCAAGTAGCTCTTTTTCTAAAGTACCAAAGGCTCTGTCCTCCAAAGCCCATTCTTCAACTCTTTTCACACTATCACTCTTTTGTGTTTCATCCAACTCTTTTGCATTAGTAATTGCATCTTTTATTTTTGTTAAATGCTCTTTATTTTTATGTGAACTCATGATTCTTCCTTTGATTTAGTAATTATTATATTTTCCAGCTTCTACATCTGCTCGAATTGCATCCACCTTTTCCTGCATAATATCAAGTATGAGCTTAGCAGCTTCTTTATCATCTGTTTCTGGAACATCCCAATCTGTAATTTTCATATTTAACCTAAAGAGCAACTCTAACTCTTTTTGAATCTCACCTTTTCTACTGTTTAATTCTTTAATTATTGCATCTTGTTTACTCATATTTTATCCTTTATTAATCTGCTTTATTTTGACAACGAAGTGTCTCTATATTTTTAATTTTTTCTAAACGCTTTTGAACATGATCTAACTCGGCAATTGCCTCATCATACTTTTTTTGAATTGTTTCTTTTTCTGTAGCAATTTTTGCTAATTGGTACTCTATCTCTTGCATAGGCACAGTACATGATTTTGCCATATCCTCTTCTTTTTCAAGTAACCAATCTGTTAGTTTTTGTACCAAACCCATAGTAATTTTCCTTTGTATAATTAAATACTATTTACACTACAAATTGTACTCTTTTATTCTAAACCACCACTTAACACTTTCTTTCCCTCTATCTTTAATATTTTATCACAGAGTGGTAGCATTGCTTCATCATGTGTCACCATAATAACAGCAACATTCTGTTCTATTGCAATCTTTTTAAGCATCTTTACAACATCGACAGAACGTTTTAAGTCAAGAGCAGCTGTAGGCTCATCTGCTAAAATTATTTGTGGTTGATTTGCCAAAGCTCTTGCAATAGCAGCTCTTTGATTCTGTCCACCTGAAAGTTCCGAAGGCATAGCTTTTGCCTTATCAGCTATGTCGAAATACTCTAACAATTCCATTGCCTTTGCTTCACTTGCTTTTTTTGAAATACCATTTGTCTGTGGTAGCAGAGTTACATTTTCCAAAATATTTAAAAAAGGGATAAGATAATGTGCTTGAAAGATAAAACCTATCTTCTCTCGACGAATTTTCCGTGTCTCACGCGTGAGCCATCTATTTTCATAGACCTTCTCATCTCCAAGCCAGATAGTTCCACTTGTCGGCTCTTCTACACAACCTATCATCATAAGAAGTGTTGTCTTTCCAGCACCACTTGGAGCAATAAGTGCAACAAGTTCTCCTTTGTTTATCTCAAAAGAAGCACCATTGAGTACCTCAACAAAACTATCACCCTTGCCAAAATTTTTTACTAAATTTTCCACTTTAATACTTTGCTTACTCATATCAACCACCTATTGCTTCAGCAGGATCTGCAGCAATCACTTTTTTAACACCGACAAAAGAGGCCAGAACTGATGCTACAACAACAACTAAAAAAAGCATCCAAGCATCAGGTATTTCCAAAACAACCCTTTTTGGAAATTTTGTATATATAAGATGTGCAAAGATATTTCCCGATATAAAAGCCAAAACACCCATCAAAAGCGTCTCTTGAACAATCATCTTTATAATCATACTATTAGGAATTCCAATAAGTTTCATAATTGCTATCTCTTTCATTTTCTCCAAAGTCATCGTATAGATAATAAGGGCAATAATAATTGTTGAGACCACCACTAAGATAACAGTAAACATTCCAATCTGCTTAGATGCCATTTTAATAAGATTTTTTGTTAAAATTGTCTTTTCCTGTTCTGCGGTGTAAACACTTTTATGTTTAAAACGACGAATATTTTGTGCTACCTGATCAACATCATATCCTTTATAAATTCTGGCAACAACAGCATTGATCATATGTGAATTAGTAGTATTAATACCTCTTGCCCTGTCATTACGTGTACGAGCATTAGAGTAGAGAAACTGTAACTCTTGTGCATCTTTTAAACTAATATAGACGAGAGAATCACCTCCAGAAGAAACAGTCCCATGTGTCACACCTACCACGTTATATATATCACGGCCAAGTGCTATTTTATCTCCTACTCTAAAGCCTGTTTTATCACTCACGACCATTTCATAATGATCTCTTTGAAGATCCCGTCCAGCAATAATTCTCTTAGGATTTACAGGGTTAATATCACCATATGGATCATATCCAATTGCAAAAACACGTACAGCTCCATTTTGTGAAGGGAGTTGAAGATTTTGAAAGGTAAAACCAGCTGATTCTTTGATACCTGCAATAACCTTTATGGTATCTCGCATATCTTCATGAATACGTGAAGCTTCAGCGAAAGGTCCAAGTGTATTTTCCTGCACGATCCATAAATTTACATCCATATCATCAAGTACTACCTTGGCATCAACAATCATTCCGCGATAAACACCAATCATAATAAGTACTATACCCAGAAGCATCCCCACTCCCATAGCTGTAACTATAAACTTACCAAGTGTATGCTTTATCTCTTTTTGTGCTAAATTTATCATATTTAATGAATACCTGCACCCTCAAAGAGAGGTTTTTTATCTGCTTTGGGAACAATTATTTTATCTGTTAAGGAAAGACCTGTAACAGCTGCTGTGCCATTACTAATTGCTACAATTTTCAAAGTAACAAAATGTGCTTTTGCATCTATGTCCAGCCATACACCATTTTTTGCATCTTTATGTATTAGAACATCAGCTGGAATCTGTAAAATATTTTTTAATTTTTTTGTTATTATATTTACCTCAGCTTGTTCATTCATATAAAAAGGAAGCGGTAATTTTTCAAAACTTATATCCACTTCACGCTCCTGTGTAATAGCGTCACTCTGTGCCACTATTCGAGTAACAACACCTGCAAACTTCTTATTTGGCTGCGAACGTAGTGTGATAAAAGCATGCTGAGCGACTTTTATCTTACCACTAAGACGTTCATCTATATATGCACGAATCCATACTGTTTTTGGATCAACAACTTTTAAAATTGGCTGTGTTGAGACAACACTCTCTGATACATCTGCCTCACGCACAATAATATAACCATCAACCGGTGCCTTGATTGTATAGTGAGCAAGTTTAATCTCTAATGATTCAACGCTCTTTTTCATACGCATGACTTCTGCTTTTGCAGAAGAAATACGTGCTTTTGTAGCTGCAATCTGTGCATCGATCGCATCAAGGTCCGCTTTAGCCTTGTCATACTCAGATTGTGAAGCAAAAGATTGCTCTTTTAATTTTTCATAGCGTTTGTAAGTTAATTGTGCCAATCTCTTTTGAGCTATTAAACTTTGTAGCTCTTTTTTGGAGGCATCAACTTCTAAAAATGCTTTTTGCACACCAATTTTAGCTTCATCTATTAATTGGGGTAAATCTACAGGATCCATCTCCACAAGCACTTCACCTTTTTTTACCCATGTACCTTCATCCTTTGTTATTTTCAGGATTTTTCCAGCTGTCAATGCATTAATAGCATAAATATTTTTTGCACCCAGAGTTCCAATACCAAAGACCTTTATATTCATATCTCCTTTTTTTGGTGAAACTTTTGTATAGGTACTTTTTGGAATATAGATCTTGGTGTAAAAAAGAAAACCTGCAATAATCATAAACAACACTGCTGCAATATATTTTATTTTACTCATTGTATTTTTCCTTTTAAATAATCAATTCTATCGATACTAAGTGTTCTGTTATAATAGGCTTCAAGGAGCCCAAGTTTTGCATTTAATACCAAAGCGGTCGCATCCAAAACCTCTATATAAGTAGCAAGTCCCTCTTTGTACCTTGCATCAAGTACCCGTTTTGTACTAAGCGCCGAATCAAGTTGTGCCTTCCGTGCAGTAATCGTTTTTGAATAACGGTTAATATCTAAAAGTAAATTATTAAGTTCCTCTTCTAAGGCAATCTCACGTGAATGTTTTTGCTGTAATGCGATTTCTGTACCAATTTTTGCTTTTTGTGCTTCAGCGGAAACCCTACCACCACTATAAATTGGAATATTGAGTGTGATAGCAGCTAATTTTGAATCATAAACATTTAAAGTGTCTATATGATTATATGAGGCAATAACATCTACTGAACCATAGTGTGAGGCTTGTGCAGATTTATGCAACAATATATTTTTTTTAATATTTTTTTCATCGATTTTCAGTGTATAGTTTTTTTCAAAAACCTCTTTTTTTATATCTGCTTTTTGTTTTAAATCTCTTCGTAAAAATTCTTTTTGAAGTGTGACATCAGCAGAAATTTCACTGTCCATATAAAGAGCAAGTGTCTCTTTTGCCTTTTCATAGCTTGTCTGTGCAACAGCTAAATTATCTTTTGCGATATAGAGTGCAGACAAAAACCGATTTGCATCTGCCTCTGTTTTTAAACCCTGCTTTACTAAAGCCAAAGATTGTGCATAATATGCCTTTTTTGACGCAAGGTCTTTTTTTCTTACATAAATTGCTTCAGATTGGACAACCATAAGTTCATACAGATTTTTAACTTTGTATACAAGTAATGATTTAAAATCTTCCAAAGAGAGTTTTGAGATATCTTTATCCAGCTTGACAGCATTTACTTTTGAAGATGTTTTAGAAAAATCCCAAACTTTTTGTTTAAGATTTACTCCAGCATTATAGCCACTGTCATTTACAGTATGAAAAGCTCCATTTACAGGTAAAACATAAGTTCCTGTCATATTGTACTGTGCATTTACATTGACCTGAGGTAAGTAATCTGCAAAAGCCGATTTGTAAGAGGACTCGGATTGTTGTACTTTTAATTCAAAAGATTTCACATCCGGATAATTTTTTAAAACTTTTTCTATACTCTCATGTAATGTCAGCACTTCTGCAAAGAGTGCAGATGAGAAAAGAAAAGTTAATAGAAAGATTTTTTTCATAAAAAGGCACCTGACGATTTGTAATTTAAAAAATTATACTCTTTGTTTGTTAGATAAATGTTAATAGTTACTTTTTATAGCGTCTATAGAAGAATACTCCACGTACATATCTTCCATATATAAGCTCAAATAAAACAGAAATATTTATAAATGATATAAAAATAATAACAGCACGAGGGTTGGAGCTGTATGTATGGTACAACAATGTTACCAAAGCTGCACAAGCAAACAAAGAAGCTGTAGCTGTAATAAGTTGATTTGCTTTTATCTCATGATGTAATTTATAAGCACTTACATTGACAATAAAAAATATAAGCAAAAATCCGGCACTTCCAATAATGGCAATTTCTGTTAGATCAATACTGTTTGCAAGAACTAAAGAGAATAACGTAGTATAGAGAACCCCCTTAAAAGGAACACCTGATTTTTCTTCATCCATCAATGCTTTTGGTAATTTTCCGTCTTTTGCAACGATATATCCCAAACGTGCATTTCCATAGATTGTAGCATTTATCGCAGAAAAAGTAGAAAGCAGTGCTGCAGAGGCTACAAGGATAAAACCGGTATGTCCTAAGGCCGGCTGTGCAGCAATGGCAAGGGCATAATCTTTTGCCTTCATTAAAGCCTCTTCAGATACACTACCAACAGTAATAACAGATATGAAAATATATAATGCAATAACTATAATAACAGAAGCATAAAATGCACGTGGCAAATTTTGTTCAGGATTTTTAATATCTTCTGCAGAGTTTGCAATAAGTTCAAATCCCTCATAAGCTACAAAAATAATCATTCCGGCAACTACAATAGAAAAAGAGCTACCCCAATGTTGAGGGGACATACGCGCAGGATCCACATACGATGCCCCTGCAACAACAACTAAAATCAATAGAGAAACCTTAATAATTACAATAAGCGTTTCACTCTTACTTACAAAAGAAGCACTTATAAGATTAATAATAGCAGGTAGAATAATAGAAAATGTAACAAGTCCGTGATGCAATAGCGTACTTTTATGTGTAAAAAAAGTCTCACCATACGATGCAAAAGCCGTAGCATAGAGCGAAATTGTCACAAGATAGCTCAGCCACAACATTAGATTAACACTTCCAGAGAGAATATTATCTCCAAAAGCTTTATCAATGAAAGTAACTGTTCCACCCTCACTTTGATAAACAACAGAGAGCTTTGCATAAGAGTATGCCGTTAAAATCGCAACTAGACCGGCAATGCCAAAAGCAACAGCAGTTGCCCCGTGAGCCAGAGATACGGCTTCACCTAAAACAGCGAAAATTCCACCACCGACCATACCGCCAATCCCTATGGAGATTGCACCTAAAAGTCCTATACTTCTCATTTATTTCCTGTCAAAAACCTTATAAATTATTCATAAAGTTTGGATATATTTTTTTAATTATATAGTAAATTTTACAACCAATACAAAAGTTAAAGAAAACATCGAGCAAAGAACAGCTTAAAAATACAACTGCAATGCCAAGTGAAACGTTCCAAACACCAACATAGTGAAAGATGATCAACAGGAGTACAAAAAATAGTCCAAAGAAACCTGCAAGCTTTTTCGCACCGCCATCTGTAAACTTATTCTGAATTTTAAAAAAACTTTTTAAAAAAGTTGCCAACATATGAATAGGAGAGACTCCCGGGTTTAAAAAAAGTTTCATTATAAAATCAAATGCTAAAAAATGGAGTAAAAAAACATTATTTGTATAAAGATAGAGCAGCACAAGCACTGCTACAAACAAAGAGCTAAAACGTGCTATATTGGAATCAACCTTTATAAAATTAAGAGGACAAGCATTTGCCATTGAGAAATTGCCTTACATTAAAATATAAATCAAATTTTAGTGATATAATCTTAAATTTCAGCTATATCTTTTTCTTATATATTATCCTCTTATTTTTTGAAAGCTTTCAGTGCTTTTATAAGAGTATTGAGACTTGACTCTTTTGCAAAACATTGTCGCAGAGTACAGGCAAGATAATCATCATACTCTTTTGCTTCTCTCAGCAGGTAAGGATAGAGTATCTGTTCAATACGAAAGCGATGTTTTTGTAAGTTTTTCTTTGAACTTTTTAAAACTACGATACCATATTCCTGCATCAGATATGCAGAAGCCAATGCCGGAGCATCCGCCTGTTTTTCCGTAAGTATTTTGTTACGTTTTTGCAGGTTCTCTTTTGCAAATTTTTCATATGCAAAAGATGCCTTTAAAGCAGCAAGCCGTATGATATTTTGCACCATTTTTGCCTCTGCAGATGTGTAATATTTATCATTAAGGTCTGCTTTTATTTTGAGATTGTCATCACTTAAGTACCATACACCCTCTTTGTAAAACTTCTTTTTGGCCTGTTGCAGTAAAAGTTCTGCAAAATCAAGCTTTTTTTCATCATACTCCACTTCGTAAGCAGCAATCAATGCTGCAATGTAAAAAGCATAATCTTCCAAAATCGCTTTTTGTTTTGGTTTATGCAGAGGTACACTCTGATGATAGAGCTCATTATTGACAAACATCAGATCATGTAGTGCTTGCAGATGTTTGTCTGCTTTGAGTATATACTTTTTATCTATGAGTGAAGCTTTGTAAAGTGCTTCTATCATCATTGCATTCCAAGCAGTATTTATCTTTTTATCAATAAAGGGATAATCCCTTTTTGCAGCTATCTCACGCAGTGCTTTTTGAAATGCCAAAAATCCTTTTGGTCGCTTGCTGGTATAAAAATTGATATGGACACGACCGTGAAAATTACCCTCAAAACTGAACTCCATAGCATCTTCGATGGCTTTTGCGTGAGGGTTATGCTGCAGTGCTTTTTGAATCTCTACTTGAGTAAATGTAAAGTATGCTCCCTCCCCTTCTTTAGAATCTGCGTCTGAAGCACTAAAATAGAGATTTTTATATAAAAAACGTCTATCAAGCATAGCAATACTCTCTTGGATCACATCTTTATAGAGTTTTTTAGGTTTTAAAGCATAGCCTCGCACATAAAGCTGTATCAACTCAACCTGCGTATAGAGCATCTTTTCAAAATGAGGTATCTCCCATGCTGCATCCACACTGTATCGAAAAAAACCACCGTTTACCTGATCATATAATCCCCGCAATGCCATAATATCAAGCAGATCAAAATAGTTCTTTTTGAGCGCTTTATTCCGTGATAGCTCAGCAATATCCAACATCAAAGCAGTTTTTGCCGCCTCTGCAAAGCGCTTGTTTTTTCCAAAACCGATATCTTCTTCATTATACTGTTTTTGCAGAGACTCTGTGAGCGTTTGGAGTGAGAGTTGTTTTTTAGTTGTCTTTTTAACTATACGTTTTTGTGTATGCATATAGAAGTAGATATTTCTTTTTAATAAGCTGTTATTTGTATATATATGGTGCAGTTTTGGCAGCAAAGTATCAAATCCCTGAGCATAACTCTCACGTGAGGGTGGGATATAGTTCGTAATATAAAAGAGTTCCCTTTTTGCTGTCATAAAAATGTTCAGCGGCCAACCACCTACGTGTCCATAATGTTTTTTATAAAGCTGTTGGTAGAGGGTATCGATTTGTGGCAGTTCTTCTCTGTCTACCTTTATAGATATAAAGTACTTGTTGAGCATTGTGGCAATTTTTTTGTCTGTAAAAGACTCTCTCTCCATCACATGACACCAGTGGCAGGTTGAATAACCGATGGAAAGAAAAATGGGTTTGTGCTCTCTTTTTGCTTTTAAAAATGCTTTTTCTCCCCATGGCATCCAATTGACAGGGTTGTTGGCATGTTGTAAAAGATAAGGTGATGTTGTATTTGAAAGTTCATTTGTTAAAAGTTGTGTAGGAGACAGAAAAAAGATGAGAAAAAGCGTTACATATATTAATTTCATCCTCCCATTATACTTAAATTATTTAAATGTGATGCGATTGTGATATAGGAAAATAAAATATATGTTATAATCTATAGTTAAACTTTAAAGTTAATTTAAAAGGAAAAGAAAAAATGAAAAAAATCATTAGTATTCTCTCATTTGCATTATTACTCAGTGCAAATGATACGATGACTGATGCACTTTCACTCAATCAAGCACTAGAGATTTTAAAATCTCAAAACTTGGAAATTAAAGCAGCTAAGCTTGATATAGAGAGTGCAAAAGCGCAAGCAGATACAGTCTCGGGGATGAATTGGGGTAAACTAACTTTCACGCAAGATTTTGCGCGTTCAAATGATGCAGGAAATGTTTTTGGATTTAAACTCACTTCACGTGAAGCCAATTTTGGAGACTTTGGAGCTGATGAATTCATGAATAACTTTGGTCAGTGCCAAGGGGGTAATACTGCAGCATGTAATGATATGTATACACAACCGCCTGCTAATTTAAATTATCCGGGATATAGAAACTTTTTTCAAAGTAAACTAAAATATGAAGTACCTCTCTTTACAGGTTTTGCTTTAAGTAGTTATACAAATATTATGAATGAAATGACAAGACTCAAGACCTTAGATAAGAAAAAAGTTCTCAGTGAAAAAACATATGAATTAAGAAAAAGCTATTATGATATGGCTTTGCTTGACTCTTCAATAAAAAACCTAACAAAGATATTAGAAAATATAGACACTTTGGAAGTCACGACACAAACGATGATTGATGTTGGTTATGCAAAACATGTTGATCTCTTGGAAGTAAAAGCTAAAAAAGGGAATGTTGAAAGGCTCTTAAGTCAAATGGAAGCGAACAAAAAACTTCTTTACCACTATATCAGTTTCTTACTCAATCAAAAAGTAGATTTAATAGTGCCTCCTTCTTCCGAAGTTGCCATGCCTGACTTTACAAACGAAGATGTTTTAAAAAGAAATCTTGATATTCAAAAAGCAAATACAGGCTTAGAAATCAGAAAAGATATGCTTACATCAAAACAAGCAGCATATTACCCTACTGTTGGAGCTTTTGGAGAAGTAGCAACAGCGGATGATACTTTTTTAAATGATGCAAATGATCATAAGGCCTACACACTTGGTGCACGCCTTACATGGAATATCTTCAATGGTGGAATAGATGCCGCAAAAATTGAAAAGGCAAAAATTGAAAAATTAAAAATGAAATCACAAGTAGAACTTGCAAAAAAAGGTATTGCTCTTAAAGTCGCGAAAATCCGTACAGAGATTGAGAGTGTTGATTTTGAAATTTCATCACTTAAAAAAGAGTTGGAACTTGCAAATGCAATCTATGAAAACTATGAAGGAAGATATAAAGAAAAACTTGTTTCTATGAGTGATGTAATAATTAAACAATCAGCTCAAATTGAAAAAATCTTACAATTACAAATGGCAAAAAATAAACGTACTGAAAAAATATTCGCATTAGAAAAATTAGCAAATGGAGATAAATAGATGAAAAAACTACTACTGATACTAGCACTTGGTGCTTCACTTATGGCTGAAGTTTTAACACTTTCAGGAAGTGTTATTTCTGACAATCAAAAGATGATAACAAGTCGTTTTATGGGCTTTGTTACAGCCGTTAATGTAAGTGAAGGTGAAAAGGTCAAACGAGGACAGGTTCTGTATACTATTGATTCGCGTGAGATAGACTCAGCAAAACGTCAAGCAGAGCTTGGCTTACAAATGTATGAAAACCAATATACAAACGTCAAAATCAATCTTGAACGTCATAAGAGACTTTTAGAAAAAGATATGGTTTCAAAATATGAAGTTGAAAATTTAGAACTTGCAGAAAAAAATCTTAGAGATATGATTAGTATTGCAAAAGCGCGACTTCAAGAGGTACAAAACCAATATAAATATCTTATTATAAAAGCACCGAATGATGGTGTAGTTGTTGCTAAGAATATCAAGGTTGGTGAAATGGCAATGCCAGGAATGCCAGCAATTATACTTTCGGATCTTTCAAACCTTAAAATATCAGCAGAAATCAGCGAAAGTAATCTAGATGCTATTGCTTATGGAAAAAGAGTAAAAGTAACTATTCCATCAATTGGATTCAAAACTATTGGTAAAGTCAATGCCATCATTCCAAGTTCAAATCCTATGACACATACATTTAAAATAAAAATCAGTTTCAATAAAAATCATAATCAAAAGATATTTCCAGGTATGTATGCTACAGTTGACATAAAGGTAGATTAATATGAAAGAAAAAGATTTATCACACATTAAAGTCGTAGACTATGCCGGAAAACTAGCAAAAGGATTTTTATATAACCCTTTGACTGCACTTCTTGCAATTTTTCTATTGGTACTTGGGTATATTTCACTTGAAGTTATGCCTCGTGAAGAAGATCCACAAATTGCCATCAGTGGTGGAAGCGTTATAGTTGTCGCACCAGGAATGAGCCCTAAACAAGTCGAAAAAGTCATAGTAGAACCATTAGAGCAGAAGTTGCGTGAGATCAAGGGTGTCGAACATATCTACTCTATGAGTATGGAAAATGTTGCTGTTGTCAATGTAATGTATTACATCGGTCAAAATCGTGAGATCTCTAATTTGAAACTTTATGATAAAGTGATGCAGAATATGGATAAGATGCCAAAAAGCATTATGCAGCCACTTGTAAAACCATTTGATATTGATATTGACATTCCTATTTTAACACTTGCTTTTTGGAAAGACAAAAATGCAGATCTCTCTTATCCTAAATATTTGGAGACGATTCAAAATCTTAAAAAAGAGATCAGTCAAATAGATAATGTTTCAAAAACAACGCTTAAGGGTGCACATAAAGAACAGTACAATGTAAATGTTGACCTATCTAAACTCAAGGGATATCACATTTCGCTGGGTCAAATCATGCAAGGTATTCAAGCTATTGCAAAAATTGCACCAAGTGTAGATACTCCAACAAAAAATGGTAAGCTTGTAGTCTTTGGCGTTAAAAATGCCATTGAGAGTGTTCAAGATGTTGAAAACATTATGATTGCTCAGTATATGGGAAGTCCTATCTACCTACGTAATGTAGCTAAAGTTGAAGATGGTATTGATATTCAAAACAAACAGAGTGCTTCATTAATTATAAAAGAGAAAAATAAACTCTTTTCAACACCTCAAATCACTATGACAGTATCAAAACTGGCAGGTTCAAATGCTGTTTTTGTTGCGGATGATGTAAAAGCAATGTTAGAAAAGTATAAAGAAAGACTCCATAAGATGGGTATTAATTATAAAATTACACGTGATTATGGTGTAAGAGCCGATGATGCTGTAAATGAACTTGTACACCACCTCGTAATCACGATTGCTATTATTGCTGTGATGCTAGTATTTTTCCTCGGTTGGAAAGAGTCTCTCATTGTTACATTTACAGTACCTGCAATTCTTGCTATTACACTTTTTGTGGCTTATTTAACTGGTCAGACAATTAACCGTATCACACTCTTTGCATTCTTACTTTCACTTGGTCTACTTGTTGATGCAGCGATTATTGTTATTGAAAATATTCACAGACATCTTCATGATCATGATAGTGAACATAAAGATATGGATACGCTTCTTATCAAAGCAACAGATGAGATCGGTCGTCCTACAAATATTGCGACACTTGCAATTATTTTAACGATGGTTCCAATGATGTTTGTTGGTGGTATGATGGGTGAATTTATGAAACCTATACCACTTAATGTCCCAGTAGCACTACTTGCTTCACTGATAGTTGCTTATATCTTTACACCATACTTGAGTAGAAAACTTCTACGCCGTCAAGAAGATGGTGCACATCAGCATCATAAACATGCAACAGAGAAGGAGAAATAATATGCCACATCACCAACACAAGGGTAAAAAATTTGAAACATTTGTATACAACATATTAAACAGCCCTTCTAAAAAAATATTTGTAATTATTGCAACACTTTTAGCACTTGTAGGTAGTATTATGATGCTCCCTACTAAAACTGTTGTAGCAAGAATGCTACCGGGAAAAAGTGCAAATACTTTTAACGTTTATGTTACAACACCAGCGGGTAGTTCAATTGAACAGACTAAAAAGGTCTCACAGTGTGTCGTAGATTACCTTATGAAAGAAAACGAAGTGACTGATATAGAATCTTTCTATGCACAAGGGGCACCTCTTGATTATGCCGGACTTGTAAAAGGAAGTGCTCTCAAACAGGGTGAACGTTTTTCAGAAATTGTTGTTAATCTTACAGATAAGCATGAAAGAGCTGAAAAATCATTTACAATGGTTCATCGTCTTCGCCCTGAAATTAAAGATACATGTGGCAATATCGTAAAAGGAACTACTATATCATTTATCGAGATGCCATCTGGCCCTCCGACACTTGCATCCATTGCAGTGGAAGTTTATGGTTTGCATAATGATGAAGTTTTAAATATTGCTCACGATGTAGCAAAGATCCTTACAAAAACACCAAAACTTGTTGATATTGATATTATGAGTGAAACACCTTATGATAAATTCCAGCTTGTACCATTAAAAGACAAAATTGCAAAAAGTGGACTAAGTGTTGAACAGGTAAATAACATCCTGTATCTTGCATTTAAAGGTATGGATGTCGCTGTAAAAAATACAATTGAGTTGAATGATCAAGTAGGTATTTTCCTTTCATTAAGTAAAGACTCTAAGATGCTTTCAAATAAAGGTTTAAAAACCTTGCGTGCTAAACTCAGTTCTTTATATCTTATGAATCAAAGAGGAATGATGATTCCACTTACTGAGATTGTTGATATTATAAAATTAAAATCAACACCTACTATCTACCATAAAGATCTTCGCACTATGGTTAATGTAACAGCTGAAACAGATATGGAATCTCAAGTCTATCCACTTTTAGAAGCAAGAGAAAAAATGATAGAATATTTCACTTCTCATGGTTTTGAAGTAAAAAAATCTCCTGGCATCTCAACATATATGTTTGACTTGACACTTGTTAACAAAAAAACAGGACGAGAGTTCTTGCTTCGTTGGGATGGAGAGATGAAAGTTACACTTGATACTTTTAGAGACCTTGGTGCTGCATTTATAGCCGCATTAATTCTTATTTATCTATTGCTTGTTATCTACTATAAATCATTTGCAATCAGTGGAATAGTACTTGCAGGAAGCTTCTTATCTATCATCGGTGTTATTATTGGTCACTGGGTTGCAAATCTTGTAACGGTTGATACTTTCTTCCTCACAGCAACATCGCTTATAGGCTTTATTGCACTTATGGGTATCAGCTCACGTAACTCTCTGCTTCTTATCGATTTCGCGAAATCATTAATGGAAGAAAAAGGCATAGAAAAACGTCATGCTATCGCCATAGCAAGTGCGACACGTGCAAAACCTATTATGCTTACTGCAATTGCCATCATCTTAGGTTCAGCACTTCTAGCAAGTGACCCTGTCTTTGGTGGTCTTGGAGTTGCACTGATCTCTGGAACAGTAGCAGCCGTTATCGTTTCACTTATCTTTATTCCAGTTCTTATGGACAATACAAAAGCTATCTAATAGCTTTTGTATATCATCACCTATTTCTTTCTTAACAATCACCCTAAAAATCAATTCACATATACTTAAAAGATGAGTTCAAACGATATATTAAGCTACACGAATTTCAGTTTATTTTAATCGGGGGGGGTATAATTTTTATTGATTTTACAACAAAAGGAAAAAGGAATGTCAATACATTATATTGAAGATAAAAGTATGAAAGGACTTGCTCAAAAACTTTCTGAATTTGAGAAAAATATAGATACTTGGAATACAATGGATGTGGAGAGAAATATTGCATTTATGGAGATACAAAAAGATGGTGATATGTTTTGTGCTATTGTTAGTGATTCAGTTCTTCTAGTACGAGGAAAAGTTCAAATATTTACAAATTATGATAATCCAATTGACACTCACGCAGTTCTACTTGAACGTTCAAATGGCGAAGATTATTTTATTAATGACAAAAATCCTCTTAGTGTCAAAATTGATGGTGGAAAATTAGATAAAGTGGAGACACTTGGTAATATAGATTCAACAGTGAGCACATACAGATGAGTTGTGATAATAAAAAACATATATCTGAGTATAGGGAAGATTGCAATTATCTTCCTGAACTTCGTAACTTTACAAGAAAAGATTTACTACTCCTGGCTCTTTATCAAGAATGGGTAAGAACAAGATATAATAAACCAACTACATATGTAATATATATATTATCTTCTCTATCAATGGTAATAGCCTCTTTTGCTCTTTTTATTAATATGCAAGACTCTATAATTAAAACTATTATCTCTGGTGCTACAATATTCCTGATTGTTTTATCATTTTATATGCTATGGATGAATAAAAAAAGTGAAAGTCTAGCAATAAAAACTTTAAATTCAATCCGAGATGCAATAGAAGAGTTCTCCAAAACAAAATAAATCTCTATACTACATAAAAATCCATTTAAAACTAATAGATAGAATAAAGACCACTCTCAAAAAGAGAGTAGTTTCAAAGGAATTATAAACGAGCGTAGCTAACGCTTTTACAAGCTTCAAGTGAAGCTAATTCTTCAAGCGTTTTATCACTTACTGCATTATCTACCAAAATAACAGCAAGAGCTTCTTTATTTTCATTTCTTGCAAGTGAAAAGTCAGAGATATTTACATTGTTTTGCGCAAGAATAGTCCCTACACTTCCAATAACACCTGGTACATCAGAATTTTTGAATAAAATCATATCACCTTTAATTGCTACTTCATTATCAAATCCATCTATAGATACGATACGCTGAACACCATCATCAAAGATAGTAGCAGAGATAGTCGTAGTACCTTCATTTGTAGTAAGTTTTACAGTGATTAGATTTTTATAGACAGCGGAATCACCAAGATTTACTGCTTCAACTTCCACACCTTTCTCTTTTGCCACAAAATCAGCATTTACATAGTTGATAGTTTCAGAGGAATGACTCATAGCACCTACCGTTACAAAAGTAGCAAGAGAGTCTACATAATTACCGATCTCGCCACTTCCCTTTACTCTAAGTGATACAATTTTTGATTTATTGATTTGAGAAGCCATAAAACCTATCTTTTGTCCCATCTCTAAAAATGGTTTTACAAATGCAGGAATTTTACTCTCATCAATAGGTAAGTTCATCGCATTTGGATAAGCAATTCCTTTTGCAGCGGCAATAGCATTTCCTGCAGCCTGTGTTCCAATATTATATTGAGATTCATAAGTATTTGCACCTAAGTGAGGAGAAACTACAATATTATCTAAGTCAAGAAGTTTATTATTGATTGCTGGCTCTTTTCCAAATACATCTATACCTGCAAAACGGATCTTACCACTTTTAAGACCATCATAAAGTGCATCTTCATTGTAAAGATCACCTCTTGCACAGTTTACAAGAACTACACCATCTTTCATCTTAGCAATCTCTTGAGCACCGATGATACCAATAGTCTCTTTATTTTTTGGTGTATGAATAGTAATGACATCACAAGCCAAGATATCATCAAAATTCTTAGTATACTCCATATCTAAATCAGTTACTTTAGATGGGTTAATGTACGGATCGTATGCAACGATATCCATTTCAAAAGCACGTGCTCGTTTTGCAACACGGCTACCAATGTTACCAAAACCAATAACACCAAGCTTTTTACCTTTTAACTCATAACCATACCACTTCTCACGCTTCCAGATTCTCTGGTTTTTAAGGTGATCATGAGAATATGGAAACATTCTCATACAGCTAAGCATATGCGTCATTGTAAGTTCAACTGCTGCAATAGTATTTGCAGTAGGTACATTCATTACAATTATACCTTTTTTAGAACATCCAGGAATATCAACATTATCAACACCAACACCTGCACGAACAATTGCTTTAAGGTTTGTTGCATGTTCAATGAAAAAAGGATCAACATCTGTTGAGCTTCTTGTAATGGCAACATCAGCAGTTGGAATGATCTTTTCTACAAGCTCTTTTTTATCAACATCTGCTGCCATTACAAAATTAATAGCATCATCATCTTGAAGCATTTTTAGACCCGCTTCATGAATATGGTCACACACTACGACTGTATATTTTTGCATTTACTATCCCTTATTATATGGCTTTATGCTTGCCAAAATTTTATAGTTTTTAAGTACCTTAACTAAGGAGTTTAATTTATCAACATTTTGTGAATAAATAAGTAATTCTACACCTTTAATATCTTTTTTTAAAAAGTATTTAAGCCCATGATGTTTTAGTTCCTCACGCAAACAAAATAGTTGATAAGGATCTTTTATATGTGCTGTTAATTTATAGGTTATAGTCTTAGTTATTTTTTCATTTAAATCGACTTCAACATAGACTTCATTTACAGGATAAAAATATCCTTTTTTCTGTGTTTGAGACAAATGATTTAGCCAAACCTTTTTTTCTGGCTTTACTTTGATATTTTCACTTTTTAATTTGAGCGGTGCACTCTCTTCAATCACTTCCGGAGAGTTTATCGAGATGAGAAAAAAGGTTATGAAAACAGCCACTCCTATCGCTAAAGCAGGAGCAAACCATTTCATAATTCTCTGCATGAAAAGTTCTTATTTGAACTTATCTTTGATTAAGTCACCTAAAGAGTGTGACTCATTATCATTAATCTCTTCAAGCATTGCTTGATTTTTTATGTAGTCTAATTTTTTAACAGAAAGACGAATACGATCACGACGAGTATCGATATTTGCTACCGCAGCTTCAATCTCTTGACCTTGTTCTAACTCTTCTTTATTAAGTGGTGCTAAATCCTCATCACGAATCAGTGCATCTACACCATCTTCTAAAGATACAAACACACCAAAATCTTTAATGTCACGGATAGTACCAGTCACAACAGAGTTTACTTTGTGTGTTTTTGCAAATTGATCAACAGGAGACTCTAAAAGAGTTTTTCTGTTAAGAGAGATCTTTTGATCTTGCTCATTGATCTTAGCGATTTTCACTTCAACCTCTTCACCAGATTTTAAAACATCTTTTGCTTTTGTATTTTTATCCCAAGAGATATCTTGGTTATGTAAAAGACCTTCTACACCATCAATACGAACAAATGCACCAAAATCAGTAAGTGATGTAACTGTACCAGTTACGATATCACCTTCATTGTATTTTTTTAAGAACTCATCAAATGGTTTTGGAAGAAGTCTTTTGAGTGATACACGAAGTTTGTGAGTTTTAGGATTGATCTCAATTACTTCAACATCGATCTCTTGACCTACTTCTAAATAGTCACCTGGATTCTTAACATTTTTGTTCCATGTGATCTCCGAAATATGTAAGAAACCTTCGATGTCATTACCAAGATCAACAAATACACCATAGTTTTCAATATTTGAAACTGTTACAGTGATTGTATCACCTTCATCTAATTCTTGCTCTACTTCAGCCCATGGATCTGGGTGAACTGCTTTGATTGAAAGTGAAAGATGACGTTTGTCTTTATCATAGTTAATTGCTTTAACTGTTACTGTATCACCTTCATTATAAAGTTTTGACGGATTAACCGGCCCTTTGTAAGAGATCTCATTATAGTGAACAAGTCCATCAACACCACCAACATCAACAAACATTCCATATGAAGTGATTTTTTTGATAACACCTTCAACAACAACATCTTCTGCCATAAGTTGATCGATGATCTCTTTTTTCTTTTTACGTTCTTCGTTGAAAAGTTTTCTACGAGAAACGATGATTGAGTTCTCAGTTGGGTCAATTTTAACAACCTGTGCTTTGATCTTGCGACCAACTACATCATCACTGTCTTTAAATGCAGCTAGTGAACGCGGCATAAAGAAAGAAACTGCATCAGCTTCTACTACATAACCACCACGATTTTTCTTAGTGATAACGCCTTCAATTACTAGATCTTCAAAGTCATCTTTGTGAGCATCGATAAACTCGATAGTTTTTTCTTGCTCTAATACTTTTTTATAAGAGATCTTAGGACGCTCATTGTAGTATCCCATAATCATTACTTTGATCTTGTCACCAGTACCAAATCTAAGTTCACCATTCTCATCACGGATCTCATCTAAATTGATAATACCTTCAAGTTTATCACCTACACCAACCAATGCTCTGTTATCATCAGCTTGGATCTCTACTATTTCGCCTTCTACTATACGGCTTGTCTCTTGTTGTTTTTCGCTTGCAGCAAACATCTCTGCAAAATTTTCTTCTTCTTCAAATGATTCGTTATCGAACGCCATTGCCTATCCTCTGTTACATAAAAATTGCGTGATTATAACGAAAGAATGATTATATTGGTATTAAATTTGAGAAAATTTTAAGAATTTGTTGATATTATAAATAGAATTTCACAAGAAAAGTTTTAATTAACCTTTTCTTGGATAGCATCGACTACATTTTGGATAATCCAATCAGGGGTTGAAGCACCAGCAGATACACCACACAACTCCTTTTCTTTAAACCATTCCACTTCAAGTTCATTTTCATCTTCAATATGATAAGAATCAGGGCAATTTTCTTTTGCAATGTTAAAAAGCTGTTTTGTATTTGATGAATTTTTCCCACCTATAATTATCATAATATCAGCGCGTTTTGAAAGTTTTCTTGCAGCATCCTGATTCTCAAAAGTTGCATTACAAATAGTATTAAATACACGAACTTCTTTATGTCTAGGAATTAAATAATTAGCTATTTCCATATAGTCTTCAACTTTTCTTGTCGTCTGAGCAATAAGAGCTACACGTTCATGAAGCTTAATATTTTCAAGCTCTCCAGGAGATGTTACAACTACAGCACCCTTTGTAGCATAGGAGCGAACACCTTTTATCTCAGGATGGGCTACATCTCCAAAAATCACGACACTATAGCCTGCTTCACTCATCTCTTGAGCAATTTCTTGAGGTTTTGTAACAAAAGGACAGGTTGCATCAACAACATTCACCCCACTCTCTTTAAGTTTTGCAAGTTCATCTTTTACAATCCCATGCGTTCTTACAATTGCTTTATCTCCAGCCTGAAAAGTTTTAAAATCTTCAACTAATCCTACTTTATAGTCGCTATCCAGCCTAGCTATCTCTTTTGGATTATGAATGAGTGGACCATATGTAGCCGCATTTTGATTCTCTTCTGCAATTTTAATCGCACGTTTCACACCAAAACAAAAACCGTAACTCTCAGCTAATTCTATTTTCACTATGAAAGCTCCACATTTGTAATTTTTTGCAGTAGTTCAAAGAAGTTTGGAAAAGAGGTATTAATACACTCTAGATCAGTTACTTTCATGCCACAGCGAAGTCCGGCAATAATAAAGCTCATTGCTATTCTATGATCTCCATCACTATCAACTTCTCCATATTTCAGTTCACCACCAACAATTCTATAACCGTCTTTATATTCATGCACTTCAATACCACAGGAACGGAGACCTTCAACAACAGTAGAAATTCTATCTGATTCTTTAACACGCAGCTCCTCTGCATTTTTGACAAGGCTCTCACCCTCAGCACAAGCCATAGCGATGCTAAGTACTGGTAGTTCATCAATAAGCCAAGAGATATTATCTTCAATAGTTATTGCATGAAGAGGAGCATATTTTACACTGATATTTCCAATCGGTTCATATTTATTATCTGTTAATTCATAGCTTATATCAGTGCCCATTCGCTCTAATGCTTTAAATGCTTCAATTCGTGTAGGATTTAAAGTTACACCCTCAAGAACTATTGAACTTTGTGGAGTTATTGCGGCAGCCACTGCAAAGAAAAATGCAGATGACGGGTCAGCGGGAACTCTAATTTTCAAAGGGGAAAGAAGTCCTTTCATAGGTTTTATCGTAGTAGTAAGTCCATTCACTTCTACATCAGCACCCATTCCTTTTAACATTCTCTCAGTATGATCTCGTGAGAGTTCAGGCTCTTTATAACTACATACACCATCAGCTCTAAGGGCTGCTAAAATCATACAAGATTTTACCTGTGCTGAAGCGATCTTAGAGTTATAATCAAAAGCTTTTAATGATGCACCACGAATAGAAAGTGGTGCCAAATCACCATGTTCACGACCATCAATCTTTGCCCCAATACTGATTAAAGGAGAAGTAACTCTTTTCATAGGGCGGCGACGCAGATATTTATCACCTGTTAATACAAAATGTCCCTCTGCAGAGCTTAATAGCCCACAAAAAAGCCGCATTCCTGTCCCAGAATTTCCACAATCCAGTATTTCAAAAGGCTCTTTAATACCATCAGAGGATATTTTGATAATTGTGCCATCATCATTGACTTTGGCACCAAGATTTTTAACAATTTCTAAAGAATTTAATGTATCTTCAGCACGTAAAAAATTTTCTATTACACTCTCTCCATCTGCAAGCATTGCAAACATCACACTACGATGCGAAATAGATTTATCAGGTGCGATTTTTGAGATGCTCAAGCTAAATTTTTTTGCTGGAGAAACACTAACTTCACTCATTATCTCAATCCTATTCCAAGACTACTGTTTAATATTTCAAGAATTTTATCCATAACACCTGTGATATCTTCTTCCTCTAATGTTTTTTCATCAGACTGCAGAACAAAACGAATAGAGAGACTCATATTTTCTCCTAGTGTATCGTCCGTATATTTATCAACAGGATAAAAGCGGATAAGATTAGGAATATTTGAAGCAGATATAGTCTCTTTTACTTTTTCATATGACATCTCTTTTGGCATCATCAAACTTAAATCTCTAAAAGAAGCTTGATATTTTGATCTTTTTTGTGCAACTTTAAGCTCATAAAAAAGTTTATCAAACTCAATCTCTGCCATAAAAGTAACATCTAAATCATATGCTTTTTCTACTTCTGGATGTACTCTAAAAAGTTCACCGATTACGATACCATTTTGAAGAATCTCAGCTGTTTGATATGGATGTGAAAGAGTATGCTTAGTTTCATATGCACGTAATTCAATACTACCAATAATATCTGCTACTTTTTGAACAAATGATGCAAAATCAACTTTAGCAGGCTTTCCACTGTTTGATAAAGACTCATACTCTTTTTCTCCACTAAATATTAGTGACATTTTTAAAGATTCATCTCTTGTTGGTGAAAAAACGGAACCAATCTCAAAAAGTTTTACTGATGCATATCCATTTTTTACATTAGCAGATGCTGCTTTAAGCAAACCTGTCAAGAGTGTAGGACGTAATGTATCAAGAGTTTGAACAATCGGATTTAAAAGTTCAAGTTCTTCTTTTGTTGTTTTAAATCCGTATGACTCAAGCACTTTTTTCTCATCAAAAACAAAATGTACAGATTCAAAGAATCCACTTTGTGCTGCTTTATGTCTATATACAGAACGCTTTTTATATGCAAAATAATTATCTTCTAGCCGATTTGCTTCTTTTAATAAAAATGCCTTAGCAGGAATATTATCAATACCAACCATTCTGACAATTTCTTCGACAATATCTTGTTTATTTACAATATCATGTCTAAACTGTGGTACGGTTATTACAAAACTGTCTGTTGAAGATTTTGAAGTATCAAAACCTAAGTTTTTAAGTATTTTAGCAATGATACTTTTATCTATATCGGCACCGATAATCGCATCTATCTCCTGCTTCGTCACAATGACATTTTTTTCTTTAAAATTTTTGGAGAGTTCAATACTTCCACTAAAAGTTGTAGAATTGGAATAGGCTTCAATTAAATCTATACAATAAGAGAGTCCACCCTCTAACTCAGGTTCACTACCTCTTGAAGTTTTGTAAAACATTGGCCCTGACTCTATTTTAGAGTCTGACATTTTTCTAGAAATAATATCAGGTGGGATATAAGACGCTTCAAGGACAACAGTACCTTTATTCTCTTTTACTTTTGATTCATTTTTTTGAATTATACCAATAACCGAAGCTGTCTCACCTTTTTCATTCTTCGTTGATGCAAAACCGTTTTCATCTTCTGAAAGAATAATCTTTCCAAGTTTTTCATCAGTTACTGTAAAGAAATCATGTCTATATGCACGTAAAATAACACCTGTTGCATGAGTTACATAAAGCATCATTGATTCTACATCAGATTCTCGACTCTCTTCAATTTGTGCTAAACGCAATTGGACAATAAAAGGAAGTACTAATTCTTTTAAATCTAAAGCTTTATAGCGAAGATTTACATCTAAATCTTTATCATGCATAAGTGAAAGAATTCTGCCTATACCCCTTTTTTCATCATTATCAGTTACCGTATAGTCTTTAATAGGTCTATCAAATGCAGCAGAAAGGTCTCGTGCAACACCACGAATACTTAAACAGTCTCCACGATTAGCAGTAAGTTCAATCTCAATAAGATCATCATTAAAAAAAGAATTTTGATTCAACTCTTCACCAAGAACAACTTTACCAATACTCTCATCAAGTTCCATAATACCATTTCCGGTATCAGGAAGTCCAAGTTCTGAAGATGAACAAATCATTCCTTCTGAATCAACACCTCGAAGTTTAACAGGTTTTATTACCATGCCATTAGGCATAATAGCACCTATTGTAGCAACTGCAACAGTCAATCCGGCACGTACATTTGCAGCACCACACACAATTTGACGTGTAGTACTACCGATATCAACCTGACATACATTCAATTTGTCGGCATCAGGATGTTTTTCACATTCCAAGACTTTACCAAAAACAATTTTTGATGCAATTCGGTACTCATGTACACGATCTACTTCCAAACCAATAGCATTAAACGTTTTGGCAATATCTTCTGTAGAGATTCCATCGAGATCTATCCACTCTTGTAACCAAGATCTTGTAACTATCATTGAAACTGCTCCAGTAATTTAATATCGCCTTCAAAGAGTGAACGAAGGTCTCCAATTTGGTGAATCAACATTGCAAATCTCTCAACTCCAAGACCAAATGCATATCCACTTACATTTTTATACTTCACCGCTTCAAAAACATTTGGATCAACAATTCCACACCCTAGAACTTCAAGCCATCCTGTATGTGAACATACACGACACCCTTCGCCTTTACAGAAAACACAGCTGATATCCACTTCCGCAGAAGGCTCCGTAAACGGGAAGAAAGATGGGCGAAAACGCACATCAACATCACCAAACATATAT
>Ga0256828_1000532_pt1 | contig 25106 bp, 22 predicted proteins | sample CV88metaG_FD_185993 | JGI IMG/M metagenome (GOLD analysis project Ga0256828, IMG submission 185993) | Hydrothermal vent microbial communities from East Pacific Rise, Pacific Ocean - CV88 | ecosystem: Environmental > Aquatic > Marine > Hydrothermal vents | place: Pacific Ocean: East Pacific Rise...
TCATACGCAGCTTTAAACATAGGAGAAGCATTTTCATAATCAAAATAGCGTCTTCTTTTTAAAAGTGTTTCTACATACCCCTGCTCTTTGGAAGTATCAACAATGGATCGAAAATAACGCTTCACTGTTGGAAATGATGCAAAATACTTCTCAATAATCTCCTTTGCCTCTTTTGTCGTAATGCCTAGTGTATCACTCAGTTTTTTCTGACCCATACCGTATAAAAGCCCGAAGTTTACTGTTTTTGCAATGTTTCTTTTAAGTGGTGCTTCCTCTTTTCCAAAAAGTACCTCAGCAGTTTGAAGGTGAATATCTTTGTTATGTAAAAAAGCATCTACTAGCACTTCATCTTGAGAAAAATGTGCAAGAAGGCGTAACTCTATTTGAGAGTAATCTATACCTATAAGCTTTTTCCCCTCCCCAGCAACAAAAGCACGACGAATCTTTGCGCCAAGTGGTGTTCGCGTAGGAATGTTTTGCAAGTTAGGGTTTTTAGAACTTAAACGCCCCGTAGCTGTACCAGTTTGAACAAATGAAGTATGGATACGACTCTTCTCATCACTCTTTGCAAGTTTTAAAAGAGGCTCTATATAAGTAGAAGAGAGTTTATACACCTCTCTGTATTCTAAAAGTTTAGGGATGATAGGATGTTTCTCTTTTAAACCATTGAGTACCTTTTCATCTGTTGAGTAACCTGTTTTTGTTTTTTTACCTACAGGAAGCCCAAGAGTCTCAAAAAGAACAACACCTAACTGTTTGGTAGAGTTGATGTTAAACTCACTCCCTGCTAAGGTATATATCTCCTGAGTCAGTGTTTCAAGTGTTGCGCGTACCTCAGATAAGAACTGCTCTAAAAATGCACACTCAACCTCAATACCCTCTTTTTCCATTTTAAGAAGCGTATTTATAAACGGTATCTCTACACTACGAGCTTCTTCTATAAGGTGTTGAGCATCTTGCAATGCCAACTTTTCTAAAAAGAGGTTATAAAGCACTCGTGTCACATAAGCATCTTCAGCAGCATATTGAGATGCCTCTTGGAGTGCAACACTTGAAAAGTTTTCCCCTTTTTTAACAGTATCTTTAAATGACACCATAGTATGCCCTAGAAGTTTTTCTGAGAGTTTATCTAAGGAGAGTGCAGATTCAGGGTTAATGAGCCACGCCAAAACCATACTGTCACACCTTACATGTAAGCTCTCAACCTCTAAAAATCGTGTCACAAAATGTAAGTCAAATTTGATGTTATGCCCAACCACTTGAGAGTTAAAAATGGTTCTTATAGCATCTTTGGCAACCTCTTCACTTACCTGATCACCCACACCTAAATAAAAATGACGAAACGGTACATAGTACGCTTTTTTCTCATCAAAACAGAAACTAAACCCTACAAGTTTATCATTTTCATAATCAAGCCCTGTTGTTTCTGTATCAAAAGCGACTACCGTTTGAGGAGTGAGCTCTTGAAGCACTTTATTGAGTGCATCTGCATCTGTTAAAAGTACAGCTTCAAAAGAACATTGTGAAGTTTGTTTTTGCTCCTCTTGTTGCTCTTGCACTTTTTGTTTAGCACTCTCTTGTTTTTGGGAAGAGACCATCTTTTTTGCATGGAGAACTCTCAGTATTGCATTTTGTTCATACTTTACAAGCTCATCATAGATGTTAACAAATGGATTTTCAATATCCATCTTATACGCTTCAAAGTCAAAACTCTTACAGTCAAACACATCATCACGAAGTGTAACGAGTTGTTGGGACATATAGGCTTGCTCTTTTGATGCTATAAGTTTTTTTTGCATAGCACCTTTAATCTCATCTATATGCTCATAAACATTATCAAGAGAACCATACTCTTTGAGCAATTTTTCAGCACCCACTTTACCTATCCCCTTAACACCAGGGACATTATCGGCACTATCACCTAAAATAGACTGGTAGTCTATAAACTGCTTGGGAGTAACGCCATACTTCTCATAACACGCTTCCTCATTTACCTCTTTGCGTTTAATAGCATCAACAATCACAACCTTGTCATCATCTATGAGTTGGTATAAATCTTTATCGTGAGAAACAACGCGTACTTTATACCCTTTCTCTTTAGCACATCGTACAACTGTTGCTATCATATCATCTGCTTCAAAACCACTCTCACCAAGTGTTTTATAACCCATTTTATTAATCCACTCTATCGCGATTGGAAGTTGCATAGTCAACTCGGGTGGTGGTGCTTGACGGTTTGCTTTATAGTTCTCATCTATCTCATTTCTAAAAGTATCCCCTTTAGAATCTATAGCAAAGATGATGTAATCACTGTCATGCTCTTTTTGAAGTGTTGCTATAAAGTTTGTAAACCCTGTTAAAAGTCCTGTAGGAAAGCCATCTTTAGTTTTTAAGTGTTGTGGAAGTGCATAGAAACTTCTGAAAAAAAATCCAAAAGTATCTATGACTGTAACCGTCTTACTCATTATGCTTTTTCCATTGTATCAAGCATCTCATCAATCACATCTTCTAAAATCTCATGGTCATATCCAGCATCTCTAGCTTTACGAAGTGCAAAGTTAATAGCTACTTCACTAAAAGGTTTATTAACAGGTAGTGCAGTTTTTACAATATGAAGTGCCATAGAGAGTTCTTGTAAATCTTCTGGAGCAATTTTAGGTTTATCAGCATAGCGAATCATCTCAATAAACCCTTCACCAAATCCCCAGTGTTCAAACACGGCAGCTGTAACCTCAGATGTCGTGACACCAACATAAGAGAGTTCAACTTGAGCAATGTTGTTTGATACAGCAACTTCAGAGGCAAAACTAATATCTTCATCTTCTTGAATAATATCACTCGCAATTAAGATTTTTCCTGTCTCTTGTAAAAATGCTGCAAGATGCAATGTTTGTGCAAGATCTTTATCAATATGGTTATACCATTTTGTAATAAGAGTCGCTTGAAGTGCAGAAATTTCAGCAAACTTATCACTTGTAATACCATAAGGACGCATATCTACATTTAAAAGTTTTTTTACTGCATAACCTAGTGCTATTGATTTTGTTTGCTTCATTCCAAAAAGTGTAACAGCCTGTGTCACACTTTTTATCTCTTTACCAAAACCATACAATGGAGAATTGGCAGTTTTTAAAAGATTAGCTACGATCATTGGATCTTGTTCTATCACTCGAACCAACTCAGCTATTCCAGAACCACTATCTTGAGTCACTTGATTAATTTGAAGAATTGTCTTTGAGAGGGGTGGAAGTGATTTGATACTTTCTATAATGGAACGTTTCATAGTCTTGATAACCTTTAGGAATTTTTTCTTATTATACCCAAGATAAATCAACCTCATCTATCATCTCTTTTGCAAAATGTCGTTGTGCATATGTTTTATAAACACCACTTGTGATAAAGAGTTTAAAAATATCTGAGTCTATCTGTTCATTTTCTGCCATAGAGGACATAATAGCTATACATTCGGAAAGTTTCTTCCCTTTTTTATAAGGTCTGTCACTTGCACTAAGTGCTTCAAAGATATCTGCAATTGCTAAAATACGAGCCGGTATAGAGAGTTGTTCTTTCGTTAATTTTTTAGGATAACCATCCCCTCGAGGTGTTTCATGATGTCCCCCTGCATATTGAGGAATTTTTTTATAGTACTCTGGAAATGGGATTTTTTCAAGCATTTTTATAGTCATAATCACATGTTCATTGATTTTAAAACGCTCCTCTTTTGTTAGTGTTCCTCGCTCTATGCTCAAGTTATAAATCTCACCTAAATCATATAAAAGTTCAGGAACTTCCTCTTTAAATCCCTCTTTTTTATACCCCTCATAATCAAAATGTACCCTTTGTATCTTATGATGAGGTTTATCTGCCAAAAGGTTCTCCTCTACAGGTAATGGATCTATTTGTGAAGGATATCTTTGTAACTCCATACTTGAAAGTCCTGCTCTATCATCAAAATGTCTTAGCCACTTTTGTTTTGCAATATCGTGAAGTCTCTGTTTTTTCTTTTCATCCATAAATTCTCCACCAAGATTCATGGCTGCTATAAAAGCAAAATCATCTTGTAGTTGTTGCTCTTTTTTTTGAAAAGTTTTTTTATCTATATTCCCCTCTAAGTATTCTATTTTTGCATCTCTTAAAAGTACTTCAAAACGCATTCTTATTTCATGTATACGATTATAAATCGTTTCTAGTTTTGTCGCTTTATCAACAACATACTCAGGTGTAGTTACTTTACCACAGTCATGTAACCATGCAGCGATTTCAAACTCTTTTTTCTCCTCTTTACTCTTACATGTAAAAGATTTCAACTCCCCTTCTTGAGCCTTATCTGCTTCTTCTAAAAGCATCATTGCAATTTCAGGAACCCGTCTACAATGCCCACCTGTATATGGTGACTTGGTATCTATCGCCTCTGCTATAAGTTGAATGATAGAATCAAGTAATCTCTCTTGTGCTGTTTGATACTCTTGTATACTCTTTGCCATTTTTACCATAGAGTAAGACAAAGCATGAAATTCAATAATATTGGTATCAATTTGTTCTACTTTATCAAATTCTCTTTGTGCAATTTTTTTATTTTCTAAAATGAGTTTTTTAATTGGTCTTACTAAAAACCCTGTACTCATAAAAATAATAGGAATAAATAACAAAGTTAATATAAGTGCAGCAGTAAGAGAGTAAATAAGATTTTTTTTATAAGGTTTAAGAAGCTCATCAGCATCGGTTCGTATCATCATATACTCACCATTTTTTAACTTCTTTACAACTTGATAAAATCTTTTACTATTCGCTTGTGTTAAACTAATAGTATCAGTTTTATACTCTTTATGAGGTAATAAAAAGACCTCTATTTTATATAAAGAATGGGAAATATCAAGAAGTTTTCCTATGCTTTTTAACATTGTATCTATACCTATTACTCTACCATTACCTAAGTATTTAGCGTAGGTAATCCCTTTTCTTTGTGAGTAACTAAACATATAGGGTTTTGATATAAAAAGTCCTCGATGTTGTGTTGCTTTTTTATACCAGTTGAGTTGTTGATAAAAATATTTTCTCTCTTGCTGATAACTACCAACCTTATGTAAATATTCATCAAAATAGCTATATTTTTCTTGGTTTGAAACAAGTGTAACAACTACCCATTGTGTCTGAGATGGCATTGAGAATTTTTTAAAATAATTATCACCTTCTAAGTGTATGACCTCAACAAAAGAGTTCTTGTTGTCTGTATAGAAAATAGATTTTATTTGTGGCTTAAAGCGAATGATATTAACAAGTTTTTCCACTTCATCGTGGTTTACATGTAAGCTTATCTTTTGAGAAAAATTATGTTCTTGAGCCATAATTTCTAAAAGTTTTTTCATCTCATTTTCATGTGTTTCCAAATTTTTAGAAATAGAATGACTTAAATGTTCAAAATCTTTTTGTGTTGCTTCAAGAGCAATTTTTTTACTAAAATAGTATTGTGAAAAAAGTAAAATAGCAACTATACTAAAAGTAGATAGGAGAAAAACAACAAGTATATTTGTTCGTATAGATATTTTCATAGAGGTTTTTTATTTTACCTCTATATTTTCAAGAAGCACATTTGCTTTTAAAGCATCATTCCACATATTTTTATTTGCAAATCGTACTGTATAAGGTAATGAGCCTATCTGCATACCAAGTGTATAATTTCCCTCAGCGATACCGTTAAAATCTATATCAATGCTCAATTTTTCTTCTTCTGAAGCAAACCATTTTCTTACATCAATTTCATTATGTTCAAAAGTATAAATAATGTTGTCATTAAAAAGTAAAAAACGTACATCATAGTTTGTAAATGCTTGAGAATACCCTTTATTAAAAACAAAAAGGTCAATATGCAAACTATCATCATTTTGGGTATAGTTGATACCTTTTGCTACAAAATGATAACCAAGGTTTTGTGATATAGTATTATAACACCCTTCCCTTTTCCAACGCTCTAACACCTCAGGATAATAATCATTGTTTAAAAAAGACCATCCCATTTTCTGTAATTCATTTTGAGCATTTGCACAGTTTGAGTATGTAACATCATCAGCACAAGTTTCCCCACCCAAAGGTGCATAAAGGGCATCATTAGCTACATAATCTTTCCAAAATTCTATATTACTTGATGGATATGTTCCATTATCTGTTTGAGATGCTAAAAAACAGTCATTATGATGAGAGACTTTGGCTCGTATATCGTCACTATAAGCTATGGAAGGAGTGATTTTTGCTTCATCAGCCACATCCTTATACTCAACAGAAGCACCAAAAAGCAACTCTTTGTGCATTGGTGTACGCAATAAAATAAATTTGTTTGGAAATACTTTTTCCACACCATAAACAATATCTTGTCTATTTTGTTTATAATCAGGGTTTGTATCTACAAAATCTTCACCAAAGGAATGCCACTCCCCATAAGCACCTATACATCCTGCTTCAACAGTTGAAATAACATCTTCATATTTTTGAAAAATAGATGCCAACTGCTCCAAGTGAGAAAGAATGATATCTTTTTTAGGATCTGTGGCATTGTTATCTCTATACTGAATACGTGTAATGATTTTTATATTTGCTGCTTGTGCTTCTTGAAGATTTTTCTCTAGTATTTCTAAAAGTTTATCAGAAAGTGTTTGCGTTTCTATATAATTATAAAGTTTTAAAGGGGCATAAACCAGTTCAAAACCTTCATCTTTAACTATTTGAAATCGATTATAGTTTTGAAGTTTATCTAAAGAAGATACTGTTCTATAAAACCCTCTATTTGGATTTTTAAGGTTTTGTGTTGCATCCGCACTATATGGTTTATCATAAGCTGAAGCCTGAGACTCATCCCCTCCACAACCAAGAAGAAATAAAGCTGTTCCTAAAATTAAAAATATTGTTTTCATTAATGACACTTTTGTACAGTTCGAAGAGGATTTGTTAAATAATCATACCCATTATAAAGAGTAAACGCACCATATAAAATAACAGCAACACTTGAGAGTGCCATCATCATATTTCTAAAACTCGTAGCTGATGCCAATGACGATAAAAAACCAAGTGAGAACATTGCAGGAATAGTACTCATACCAAATATAAACATCACTAAAGCACCATATAATGGACTTGCTGTTGATGCTGCTGTAATTGCAAAAAAGTAGACAAAACCACATGGAAGTAAGCCATTTAACATACCTAAAATAAAAAAACTCATATTTGACTTTGAATGTAAAATACTCTGAAAAGCTTTTTTATAAACACTTGAGGAAGAAAATGTATGTTCTATCAATGTTAAAAACTTGATTTTTCCCATAAGTGAAAGCCCTGCTAAAATCATCACAACACCGGCAAAAACAAGCATAATACCGTTTGCTGTATTACTAAATGTTGCAACACCTCCTATGGCACCAAAAATAGCACCAAGAAGTGTATATGTAAAAACACGCCCAAAGTTATAAAGAAGATGTGCAGTTGTTTTAGAAACCTTTGAGCTTTCAGGGGAAACTTTTATAGTAGAGTAAGCGAGTACAATACCTCCACACATACCTATACAATGTCCAAATGAGCCTAAAAATGCTATAGAAACAATAGTAAGAAGATTAATAGTATCCACTCTATTTTCCTAAAAGCTGTTTTTTAATTTTTGGATTTTTCATCGTCTCACCACGTAAAACTTTTAAACGCATCGTTTCAAAATCTATCATCCCATCTTTTTTATGCTCGTATGCCCCAAAACCGTATTCCATTGGAGTGATTTCGTTTTGAGTATAATACGCTTTTCTTGCATCTATCCAACGTTGTGTATCACGACTACGTACCCATATTACAGCATCTTTTGCAAAAGGTTTATCTTTGAGCCACTCAACAAAATCACCATGGTCATGAAAAAACCATGTCTTTCCATCTGGCGCTATAACTTGTGAAGCATATCCAAGGTCATCAATTACCATACCACAAAAGCTATCTTGATACTTATGAAGCTCCATAGGTAGTGGTTGTTTGGCAATGTTACCCTCTTTAATAACAACCATATGTTGTGATTTTGAAAGTGAAAGAAACACTAAAACTATGACAGTAACGAAGAGAATTAAAAATAATATAGGAGCTAATTTTTTCATAAACATATTATACCACGCTCCTTGTTAGTCGTAAAATATATATTTTTACGCAAATATTGTTCCAACTTTAGCAAATATTAGAAATATTTTAGTTTTATTACCCTACAATAAACAAAAATATTTGGAAATACAAAATAATGCGAATAGATAAATTTTTAAACTCAGTCAACATTACAAAAAGACGCTCAGTTGCACAAGATATGTTAGCAAATGGTGTTGTGCTTATCAATGACAGCGTTGCAAAAGCGAGTAAAAATGTAGAAGTTGGTTCTATCATTACTATCAACTACCTTAATGGTGCAAAAAAATATGAAGTCCTTCAACTTCCAACAACAAAATCAACCCCAAAATCTCTCCAACATGAATATATAAAGGAGCTTTCTTAATGACTTACGATGAAGCAAAAAAACTCTTTACCTCTCTTTTTAACCATGAGATGAGTGATGAAGCGATGCGTGATTTTCTTATCAGTATGCGACTCGATGATACAACAAGTGTTGATGCTATTACAGCAGCAGCTGAAGTGATGCGAAGTTTTGCCATTGCCCTGCCTATAGATGAACAAACACGACAAAAAGCACTTGACATTGTAGGTACAGGTGGCGACAAGATAGGGAGTTTTAACATCTCTTCAACTACAGCACTTCTTGCAACAGCCTGTGGTGCAACTGTAGCAAAACATGGTAGCCGTTCTATCACTTCAAAAAGTGGAAGTGCAGATATGTTTGAAGCTCTTGGTGTTCGCCTTGATTTAACTATAGAACAAACAGCACGCCTTTTAGAGGAGAGTGGTTTTACCTTTATGTTTGCACAAAACCACCACCCTGCTATGAAGTTTATCGTACCTGTACGAAAAACTATTCCTGAAAAGACTATTTTTAATATTTTAGGACCATTAACAAACCCTGCTGGTGTTGAAAAATCTATGCTTGGTGTTTTTGATAAAGTTTTTGTCCCAAAAATGGCTCAAGCACTTCAACGAAACGGAAGCACATCAGCAGTTGTTGTCAGTTCCCATGAGGGGATGGATGAGATTAGTCTTAGTGGCATCACCTATGCAGCTCAACTCAAAGATGGCACTATCACAGAGTTTGAGATAGACCCTCAAAATTATGGTATCAACAAAGCACCCCTTGAAGCCATTATAGGTGGGGATGCCAAAGAGAATGCTCAGATTTTACACAATATCTTTACAAACAAAGCAACAGATGCGCAAAGAGATATCGTGCTTATCAATACAGCAACTTCCCTTATGGTTGATGGTATGGCTCGAGATATACAAGATGGTTTAGAGATGGCACGAGAGGCTCTTGCAACAAACAAAGCACAAAAAACACTGCAAAACATTATAGAGATCTCAAACAAGCTATGAAAAAAAGCTATACACTTACCCTTGAAGAACTCGACACCCTTGTTGAAGATGTTTTAGCAAATTTTTCTCATGGTGTTGTGATACTTCAAGGTGATTTAGCAGCAGGTAAGACAACTCTTGTACAACAATTTGCCAAAAAACTTGGTGTTCAAGAGGATGTAACATCACCCACCTTCTCTCTTCAGCAATGTTATGGAGAAAAACTGTTTCACTATGATATTTATAATCATGGTTTAGAACATTTTATGGCACTAGGTATGTTAGAAGAGCTTGAAAAAGAGGGGCTTCACTTTATAGAATGGGGAGATGATACCCTTGTGGAGCTTCTCAGTGATGTTGGTATAGATGTCATGGTAATACAGATAGAAAAACTACCCCAAAATAAAAGAGAGTATCACATATGCACACACTAAAAGCAGTTGATTTAAAAAAGCGTATTAAAGACCTTGAGATTGTTAAAGGGATGAGCTTAGAGGTAAAAAGTGGTGAAGTTGTAGGGCTTCTTGGACCAAATGGTGCAGGAAAAACAACCACCTTTTATATGATATGTGGACTTGTAGAAGCAAGTGACGGGAAAGTCTTTTTTGATGATGAAGACCTCATTGGCAAACCCTTACATGTAAGAGCATTAAAAGGGATAGGTTACCTTCCTCAAGAGGCTTCTATCTTTAAAGATTTGACAGTAGAAGAGAATCTTTTAGTTGCTGCACAAGTAACAATGAAAGATGAAAAAGAGCAAGAGGATCGCATACTAGAACTTCTTGATATGTTTAACATTGAGCCTATTCGCTACCGTAAAGGTATCAGCCTCTCAGGGGGTGAAAGACGACGGGTTGAGATAGCAAGAGCCCTTGTAAACCACCCTAAATTTCTTTTACTTGATGAACCTTTTGCAGGGGTTGACCCCATCGCTGTTATGGATATTCAAAAAGTTATCAAACAACTTGTAACCTATGACATAGGAGTTCTCATCACCGACCACAATGTACGTGAAACACTTGATGTATGTGACAGGGCTTATGTTATCAAATCAGGAGAGCTTTTAGCAAGTGGTACAAGTGATGAAATCGGACAAAATGCAGATGTGCGTAAACACTATCTTGGTGAGAGTTTTAAACTCTAAGGGGTTTGTAATCGTATGGGAGTATTAAGGCAGACACAAGCAGTTGAGACAAAACACAAACTCTCCAACACCCTACGCAACTGGCTTCCCATCCTACACACTTCACTCTCTGACTTAAATGAGGTGATGACCCCTTTTGTTGAAGGAAATCCAGTTGTAGAGGTTCGTTCAGGATTTGAAGAGGAGTTTGAGAGAAAACTTCCTAAAAAAGTGCTTTATGGACAACATATAAGTAACTCACGAACCCAACAGATAGAAGCACTTACTATTCAAGATAAAACCCTTTACGATGTGCTTGATGAACAGATAAACTCTTCACTGTTTCCAACACCACATTCACAAAAAATTGCCCATTTTATCATTGAAAATCTCGATGAATACGGATATTATGAGGGTAATACAGAAAAATTTTGTCAAGAAAATGGGATTGATGAAGAAAGCTTTGAAAAAGTAAGACTCCGTTTTATGCATATAGAACCTGTTGGTATTTGCGCTAAAAATCTTACAGAATCTTTTTTATTTCAACTTGAAAATACAAAAATATCAGAAGAAGCCTACCCTCTTGGCATTACAATGATTAAAGATATGCAAAATATCCATAACTATGCAAAAGAACCCTTTTTTAATGAAGTGATGCAAATTCTTACGAGTTTTAAGAATCCACCAAATATAGAATATCTTGAAGACTCCCAACAAATTATTCCTGATTTGATGATTTACTTTAATGAAGAGCAACAAATTGAAGTCAAACTCAATGATGCATACTATCCAACCATAACTATAGATGCAAATTATGGAGTAGAACACAGCTTCATCAAAGAAAAAATAAAAGAAGCAAAATCACTAGTTGATGCCCTAGAGATGAGAAAAGCGACACTCTATAAAGTTGGACTTATGATTGTAGAATATCAGTATGATTTTTTCAGTGGAGGCTCTATCATGCCTTTAACACTCAAAACATTAGCAGATGAATTTGGACATAATCCATCAACCATCAGCCGTGCTATTGCAAACAAATATATCGCTTGTGATAGAGGAATTTTTGCAATGAAAGAATTTTTTACAACAGCAATTGATGAAGATGTTAGTAATGCTGCGATTAAAGAGTTTCTTATATCTCTCATCAAAACGGAACCAAAAGAAAAACCACTTAGTGATATGAAACTTCTTGCTATGATAGAGGAAAAATTTAAAGTAAAAATGGTGAGAAGAACCATTGCAAAATATAGAAAGCAACTTAATATAGCTGGTTCTTCTGAAAGAAAAAAACTTTATAAACTAGAATGTTCGTAATTATTCAAGTATATAAAGCTGGTCTGTTGTTAAAATTTTTCTTGTATTATAAATACATTTTAGATGTAACATTGTTGCTTGTGCACGTAAATTTGCCAATTCTTGAACATCATCTTTAAGCTCTGATGGTGTAACGCCTTCATTACTAGCTTTTACTATTTTATCTTCAAGTGCAAAAATTTTCTTCCCTAAAGCTTGTGCTCCACTAATAGTTTCTTTACGAATAATAAGAAGCTTTTGTTTCTGCTCAGGTGTTAATGCTAAATCTTCATCATTCCATAACATTTTAACCATCATTGTAAGATGGGGTAGCTTTCCCTGAATTAAAAAAGGTTTTGCTTTTTTATTTTTAGTAGTTTGCTGTGCTTGTAGAGAACTTATACCAAGACCTGTAAGTAAAAGGGAGGCTGCTACAAAAGATACTATGTGACGAGTCATAAAAGATTCCTTGTTTTTTCAAATAATATCATCCCTAGATTAATACAATATTAATTTAAAGTTCTATCTTGTAACCAAAAGCAAAAATATTTTTTATAACATTATGAGGTAACTTTTTACGTAGTTGTTTTACAAGTGTTTTAATACGCTCTTGTTTTGATGTATCAACTGTTTCACCCCATAAAGCCATACAAATAGTATTATAAGCTATGGCATGGTTTGTATTGTTAAATAACAAAGCTAACAGTTCTCTTTCTTTATTTGTAAGAATCACCTCTTTACCTTCATGATATAATGCTTTATCTTGCTTATCCCATTTACAGTCATCACTTACTTTAATAATACGTTCTTGTCTTCTTGAATTTTCACGTATATGTTGAATAAGTGTTTCTATTGTATTTTCAAGTTGCACTTGAGGTATAGGTTTGACAATATACTCTTGAAGTTGTGTTTCTAAAACATTAATAAGTTCTTGATCTTTTGTACGAATATTTTGCATGATTATTTCTCCTCTTTTACGTAAAAATATTTAGCTTTTCCAAGCTGTTTTGCCTTATACATAGCACTATCAGCTAAAAAGAGTAACTCTTTTTTTGAATCACTATCGTAAGGAAATCTACTAATTCCAACACTACACGTAATACTGATATCATCTCCATAATAATGTATAGTTGTCGATGTTGCTTCCAAAATCTTTTTTGCAAGAGTTTCTATATATACATCATCGTCCATATCTTCAATTATTAAAGAAAATTCATCACCACTTATACGAGCAAATGTATCTTCAACACGAATCACTTTCTTAACATTTTCAGAAATTGTTTGTAAAATCACATCACCAGCAGCATGACCATAGTTGTCATTTATCTTTTTGAAATCATCTAAATCTATAAAAAAGATACTAAAAGGAGTCCCTTTACGTTTTGCTTTACTGATAGCCTCATCAAGACGCATATCAAATAAAACTCTGTTTGGAATTTTTGTTAGTGTATCATAGTGTGCAAGATTATAAAGATTTTTCATCTCTTGTTCTTTAAGTTTTTGAGCATCTATTCTATTTTGAAGATTTTGAGCAATTTTTGTAAGCTTTTCCATCAACTTTTCAACATCAATAGGTTTTGGAATAAAAAAATCAATTCCAACATTAATAGCTTTCATTAATGTATCTCTATCATCAAATGCAGACATAATCAGAACATGCTGATCACTATCAATCTCTTTAATAGCTTCAGCCATAGTTAAACCATCCATAACTGGCATATTTATATCAGAAAGTACTATATCTGGTTTATGTTTTTTATACACCTCTAAACCTTCAGCACCATTAGAAGCTTGTAAAAACTCTTTAACATCATCTTCAAGCACAAGTTTCATCCACTCTTGCGCGTGAGTATCATCCTCAACATAAAGCAAACTAAAGTTCTTTAAATTCATAAACACACTCCTTTTACACTGATAATAAATTTTGCACCATTTTCTGTAGTTTGCACTTTCAAATCTCCTTTCATCTGCTCTTCAATAATCATCTTCGACATATATAGACCTAAACCTGTACCATTTTTATTTGTTTTTGTTGAGAAATATGGATCAAAAATTTTCTCAATGATACTAGAGTCAATTCCTCCAGCATTATCTTCAACACTCAACAAAACATCTTCTCCCTGCGCATCTAAAGAAACATGAATCTGCTTCTCTTTTACATCTCTTTCTATAAGAGCATCTTTTGCATTATTCATGATGTTTAAAACAACTTGCGCAAAACTATTTTCATGCGCAAGCACTTTACATTTTTTTTCTAAGTCATAGATAATTGAAATACCATTTTTCTCAAAAACAGGACCAGAAAGGTTAATAACATTGTGTACAACACTTGCAATATCAAACTCTTTTTCTGTTTCACTATGCTTAAAGAAATTTCTAAAATCGTCTATAGTACTCGACATAAACTCTATTTGTTTCTTAGAATTCACCTTAAAGTACTCAACACCATCTTCATCAAGCTTTCCTTTTTGAAACTTATTTACAAGTAACTGATTAATGAGAGAAAGATTATTCAACGGTTGTCTCCACTGATGAGCTATCATACTAATAAGTTCACCCATCTGAGCTAGTCTATTTTGTTGTAAAAGGAAAAGTGCTTGTTCTTTATTCTTTTTTCTCTCTTGTGAAATTTTTTCCTCTAAAGCTTCAGCATAACGCTTGCGTTCTTCAAATAATATACCAAAAAACCATACCGTTACAATGTGAGAAAGTACATAAAGATTATAGTTTATAGTATTATCTACCATATTTAAAGATGAAAAAGCCCCTACATGTAAGTAAACTGAGTACGAAGCAACAACTGCTGTAATAACAACTAAAAGTGCTCCATATGTAAGACCTTTATTTGCTACAACAAAAAGAACAGCTGTTAAACTTAAACTTATAAGCATAAAAGGGTTATGAAGAGCAAAAGCTATTGTTAAAAAATAGATATAAAAAGTAAATGCAACACCATATAGAAAATATTCTTTTAGATTCAACTTCTTATAATTTACAAAAAACAAAAGTAAAAAAGGTGTAAATAAAAATTGTCCCATAACATTACCAAACCACCAAGAGTAAGTTGAATAAAAAACATTTTCCATTACAGCTTCACCATGAAAAAAGAGGACTGTATTTGATAAAATAGCACTAAATGGCTGAAGTATTAAAGCGATAAGTCCAAACAAACCAAAAACATCTCGAAAACTCTCTAATTTTTTTGAAAGCTTAAACTTTTGAAATAGTACTATAGCTAAATACCCCTCAAGTGTATTTATAAAAGAGATTTCCATAGCTGGTAACAGTTGTATAGTGTGTGTATAGGCTAAAATAAACTGACCTATAAAAACACCCCATAAAACTCTTTTTCCAAAGAACAGAGCAAAAGCTAAAGCAATACCTTCTGGTGCAAATACACCAAGATTAACTATACTCTCTCCAGAGAGTAAACTAAAACTTAACTCACCTGTAAAAACATATAAAAAAGCAAGAATTACTATAAGTAAAAGCTCTTTTTGCATTAGTTTTTCTCCTTATCTAAAGGTAGAGTTATTTTAAAAATTGCTCCATTTTCTGTGTTTGAAACATCTAAGGAACCTTTACAATGTTCTTCAATAATTATTTTACTCATGTATAAACCAAGTCCTGTACCATTTTTATCTTTTGTAGAGAAATAAGGGTCAAAAATTTTATCTAATACTATTGGATCAATACCACCTGCATTATCTTCTATACTAAGAGTCTCTTTCTCTATTGTAAGTATGATAAGTCCCTGAGAAATCCCTTTTTCTACAAGAGCATCCTCTGCATTTTTTAAAATATTTAAAACCACTTGAATCAGTTCATTTTCATAACTTAAAAACTCTTTGAGCTCTCTTTTTTCAACTCGAACCATAATACTTTTACTTTTAAGTGAATCTTCCATAAGAGCCAGAGCTTTTGAAACAACACACTCAAAACTTGTTATTTTCATCTCTTTTTGTGGTTTGAAAAATTCTCTAAAGTCATCTATAGTACCACTAAGATGGTTTACATATCTATTGATTTTTTTTGCTATATCTTTTGCTGAGTCCATATCGAGTCGACCCGTTTGCATACGCATATCCATCACACCAACAGCCATACTTATAGCATTTAATGGTTGTCGCCACTGATGTGCTATCATAGATATCATTTCACCCATTTGAGCATGACGAGACTGTGCGAACATCATTTTGTCTTTTTCTCTATTTTTTTCAACCTCTTCTAAAACAAGTCTTTCAAGATTTGCATTAAAAAACTGTAACTCAAATGTTTTTTCTTCTAAAGCTTTTTTCTTTCTAAAATAGTCTATCCATAAGTCAACTTTTAAAATAAATTCTTCAAAAACAAATGGTTTTTTCAAAAAGTCATTTGCTCCATTTTTCAAACTATTTCGAATAATTTCAGGAGTTGATGTTCCAGAAAGTACAATAATTGGTAATGAAAGAAATCGAATATCTTTTCGAATCAGCTCAAGTACTTTTGTTCCATGCATATCAGGAAGCTCCATATCTAAGACAACAAGATTAAAATCTCTTTCATAAAGATATTCTAGACCCTTTTTCGCACTGAGTGCTTTTGTCACCTTATAGTTTCTTGGTTCTAAAATTGTTTTGACCTGCTTACAAATAAAATTAGAGTCATCTATGATAAGCACTTTATCTTGTTCTTTTGTTGTGACTGTATTTATAATCTTAACAATCTCTGCAATTGAATAAAGTAAATTTTTATCTTTAATTATATAATCTAAAATACCATAACTAAAAAGTTCTTCTCGTAAATCTTCATCTTGAGATGAGGTTAAAACAACTACTTTTGTTTTTGTTAAAGACTGAATATTGGCTATAAGTTCAGAACCTTCACCATCAGGAAGGTGTAAATCTAAAATAATAAGTTGATATTTCTTTTGTGTCAAAAACTCTTTTGCTTCAGCAAGAGTTAATGCCTGAGAAACTTCAAAGTCTAAATTACGCAACTCTTTTGATATGATATTGTTCATTGTATGAGAATCTTCTATCACCAAAATATTTTTCATATTTTTATTCCATCTTATCTATTTATGTAGTGAGCAATTGGCTCGGGCTTATCAAAATAATATCCTTGAGAAAAATCAACACCTAAATCTTTTACTATATTATAAATCGCTTCATTTTCAATATACTCAGCGATAGTTTGCAAATTTTGTTCTTTTGCAAACGTTACAATACTCTTTACAACAGATAAAGAGTAACTACTTGTCTCAATATCTCGAATAAGACAACCATCAATTTTTAAAATATCTGGTTGATAATCAAGTAACCTTTCATAATTAGAATACCCTGCACCAAAATCATCAATAGCTATTCGAACACCATATTTCTTTACATCAGTAATAAACTGTCGAATAATCTTAAACTCTTTAACACTTTCATCTTCAAGAAGTTCAAATACAATAAGATGAGCAAAATCTTTATGCTCTTCTAAAAGTTCTAAAATATTTTCACGTGTACTTTTTTGTTCTATATCTAAAGCTGAAAGATTAATAGAAACACTCACCCCATAAAGTTTTAATACAGAAAATGAATGTTTTAAAACCGTGTGTGTAATTTGAGTATAATAATTACTTTTTTTTGCAGTATCTAGAAAATAAAAAGGTGACACAACTTTTCCATTTTCATCTATGAGCCTTACTAATGATTCATACTTAACAATCTCTTTTGTTTGGTTATCCACTATAGGTTGAAAATAGGAGATAACATTACCATTTTTTAAAGCATACTGTATCATCGAAACAACTTTCATATTTTGTTTCGTTTTTTCTTGCTCTTTGTCAGCAAGGTTATTGGAAATAATAAAATCTTTTTTTGTTTTTAAAAGATTTTTTAAACCAAGTTTTGCAGACTCTAAAATATGATTGTTTTCATACACGATACTTAATAAAATACTCAAATCATAACTAATATTTTCAAGAGAAATAATATCTTCTGCTATCACTTCTTGAAGCCCTTTCATCTCTTGAATAAATTGACTTTCATCCTGCAAATATTTGTAATAATCTATAACAAAAGCATACTCACCATTTCCAAGAGCATAAAATTTATCAAACTCATAAAAATCAGCAAAACGGTTATGAAGATGACTTGCAACTTGTTTTTGAAGTTTTTCCAAAACATCATTATCATAGAATTCTTCAAGCATATCAAATTTATCTAACTTCATATAGAGAAGTACAGGACGTTTAAAATCTCTTAATGTATCTTGAAGTTGCTTAATAGGATTCATAATATCTGTAACATCTTGACGTAAAGAGATATATTCTACAATATTACCATGTAAATCAAGTATAGGCATAATCAGACTATTTACATAGTAACTTTTACCCTCTTTGTTTTTGTTACGTATAATCCCTTTCCAAGCTTTTTTTTCTTTAGAAATAGTATGCCATATCTCTTCAAAAAAAGATTTTGGATTATCCGGATGACGAATAATATTGTGACTTTTTCCAAGAAGTTCCTCTTTCGAATAACCTGTTATCTCACTAAAAGCATCATTTACATAAATGATACGCCCATTGATATCTGTTTTAGAAACAATAGCACTTGCATTAACAGCTTCTTTATAAACTTCTAGAAAATGTAAATTTTCTTTAGATTCTTTCATATACTGATATTTTTGTACAACATTATATAGAACTTGTGAAAAATGATCCATTTTCATTGGTTTAAATAAAAATCCATTCACACCAAGTTCTATACTTTCAACGAAAAATTCATCTTCATTGTATGCTGTGATAATCATAATTGGAATAGTGTCATTTATCTTTCTAATCTTTTTACACATATCAATGCCATTACATTTTGGCATATTTATATCAGTAATAATAAGATCTATATCATGTGTTTTAAACTTTTCAAGACCATCTTCTCCATCAACAGCAACAATAACTTGATGAAAAAAATCTTCAAAAAGCATAAGAGTCATCTCTCTCGAATCAGCATTGTCCTCAACATACAAAAGTGTTAAATCTTTTGAGTACTTTATAATATCGTTGAACCGTACCATTTCATTTCTCCTATCTACCTTCAAGGAGAATTATATCGTTATAATCTAATGAAATTTACACCCAAATCTGTAGAATCTGTAAAGTAAAAAAATATCTTATAATTAAAACTTATAAATTGATTTTAAATTCAGCACCCTCTTGTGTATTTGTAACTTCAAGTTTACCATTACAATGATCTTCAACAATTGTTTTACTCATATAAAGACCAAGCCCAGTACCATCTTTTTTTGTTTTTGTTGAAAAATATGGGTCAAAAATTTTATCCATTATTTCTTCACTTATTCCACCTGCATTATCTCGTACACTTACAGATGTATCAGCAACCTCAACAACTATTTTTGGATTTGAAACTTGTTTTTCATTCAATGCATCCTGTGCATTTTTTATTAAGTTTAAAAGTACTTGTTTAAGTTCACTTTCAAAAGTTAATAATTCACCATAAGAATTAACATTTATTTCAAGCGATATACCATCATTATCAAGAGATGTTTTTACAATACTTGAAACATCATCTACTATCTTTTTTAAATCTGTTTTTACTTTGATTTTATTTGTTTTAAAAAAACCTCTAAAATCATCAATAGTTGTGCTAAGATGCTGAGAAAAATCCATTATTTTACTTGAGAGTTCAATAGCTGTCTCTTCATCAAGCTTTTTAAGCTTTGATTTTAAATTGATAGCACCTGAAGCTGCCGTTATTGCACTAAGTGGTTGTCGCCATTGATGAGCAATCATACTTAACATTTCACCCATTTGTGCAAGTCTTGATTGCTGATACATCATCTCCTTGGCAACCCTATTTTTTTCTCTTTGTTCTTTTACTTTTTCTTGCAAAAGTTCACTTTCAGTGATATCAAGACGAATAGATATATAAGAATCTATTTTTCCCTTTGAATTATATAAAGGCTCTATATTTGCCCAAACCCAGTACGATGAACCATCTTTTCTAAGGTTTTTTACTTTTCCTTTCCATGCTTTCCCCTCTTTAATAGTTTTCCACATCTCTTCAAAAGCACTTTTAGGCATATCTGGATGTCTTACAATATTATGTTTTTGACCTATAAGTTCTTCTCGTTCATAACCAGAAATATCACAAAAAGCATCACTGACATCTAGAATTCTCCCCTTTAAATCAGTAACAGAGCTAATGATATACTTTTGTGCAACCATACGAAGTTTTCTCTCTTCATTTGCTAGTTTGACAAATGCTTTTAACATAATAAGAAAGACTATTAAACTAAAAAGTGTTAAAAAGATAACTGCATTGTAAACAAGTTTTACATCTTTGAGTTCTTTATTTATTAAAAATATTGTATGGTTTTCTATATAACGTCCCAAGTCATCTAACCTATTTAACTTTGTTGTTATAAGTTGATACCATTCTTCAGAACTCAATCCAATATTACGAAGTTCTCCATCAATGATTTGTTTTTCAATCTCTTTTACTTTTTGAAATGAAGTATATTTCAACTCAGCTATATAATGTTTTTCTACATTTTTACAGGCATAATTTAAAAACATAGCTTCACTTTGTTGTTGTACAGAAACTATTTTTATAAAAGAAACTAATTCTTTATGAGAAAGCTGTTTTCTTGCAAAGAGTACGACACCTTTTGCTCTTTCTATACCACCATACTCTTTAAGGTATAAAAAATGTACATAAGCAAGAATATTTTGTGTGATTTTTGGAATATGGGAGCTCTTTGATATATCAATAATAATTTTTAATAAAAATGTGTTTATATTTGAATAATAATCTAAAATATCTTTTGTTGAAAGTATTTTTGCATCAATTTTTGCACGAATAGCACTTATTTTTCCAATTTCAAAAAGCAAGTTATCTTGTAAAATATTTTGATTCATCAACCTTTGAAGTTGAAAATCACTCTCTTTTCGTTGTAATAACATCTCTTTTTGAAAAAGTTTACCCTGATTTTCCAAGTAACCACTTGATAATCCTCTTTCTTTTTGTAGAGAATGAAGCGTTTGAGAGAGATATTTACTCAATGTGATTTTATCATTTAAAGTTTCTAAAGAGAGCATTTTTGTATAACTGTTTGAAATGACCAAACCTCCTAAAAAAAGAAGTACAAAACTCAAAACAACTATAGGAACTATTAATTTTGTTTTCGTCGTTATTTTTTGCAACATAAAAAGACCCATATACTAATATTATTTCGTATTTTACCACTTTTCATTATGAAAAGCGAAACGCTTTTAGTTAAAATCTGTAAAATCTGTAGTTTTGAATATTTTTCTAAGGATTTATCCCTTATAATGGGCGCGCAAACGATATAACAAGGAAATTAAAATATGCAAAAAACATCTATACTACTTGTTGAAGATGATGAACTTGCATCTGAACTTGTCTATACCTTTCTTACAGATTGTGGTTTTGACGTTACACCCGTATTTACTGCAACTGACTGTGTAAGTCGTTTGCGAAATGAATACTTTGATTTACTCATTTTAGATATCAATCTTCCTGACTTCAATGGCTATGAAGTTCTTAAAAATATTAAAAGCCATACTGCTGTTCCTGTTATAGTAACAAGTGCTTATAATGAAACTAAGTCAAAACTTTTAGCATTCAAATATGGTGCAAGTGACTATATGGTAAAGCCTTTTGACCTTGAAGAACTTGAAGCAAGAATATGGATTCAACTCAGCAAAAACAGTGAAATTGTTTCGCAAGAAAAAACAAAAGATTTTGAGATTAAAGAGGGAACTATCTACTTTAAACATACACCTCTACAGCTCACTACCATTGAATTTGAAATTCTTGCTATGCTGATTGAAAAATCTAATCAAGTTATACGAAGAGAAGAGCTTCTTGCTTCACTCTCCTCTATAAGTTCTCCTCGTTCTTTAGATAATCATATAAAAAATATTCGTAAAAAAATTGGAGATAATGGCAATAAGGCTATTTACCTCAGAACCGAGTATGGTGTCGGTTACATTTTACATAATTCATGAGAAACGTAATGCAAAACAACTCCCATCTTCATTAGAACTTACTTCTATTGTAATATTCATAGCCTCACATAACCTTTTGACAATATCAAGACCAAAACCTGTAGAGTTTTGTGCACTATAAGCTCGTTGAAAAATCTTTTCAGGTTCAGCTATACCCACACCACCATCTTTAATATAGAGTATTTTAGCTTTAGTATAAATATGTACAAAACCATCTTTTTTATTATACTTACATGCATTTGAAATAAGGTTATGTAATATCTGTTTAAGTGCATTAGCATTTACTTTAGCCTCAAGTGTTGTACACTCAATATGAAAATTAAGATGCTGATAGTTTGGCTGATGCAGTTCAATGACATCTTGAACAACACTGCAAACATTAATAGTAGTAATCTGAAAAGTTTTTTTCTCCAATAATGTTGTTAAATTGAGTCGTAATTCAGAAATAGTAGCCACACTTTTAAGTAAACGTTGTAAAGCCTTTGAGTTTTGTAGAGCTGGTTCTTTTTGCAGAAGCTTAATATTAAGCTTCATAGCTGTTACAGGAGTATTTAAATCATGAATCAAATCTTTTGCAAAACTATCAAGTGTTGCGATACTTTCTTCAAGAGGTTTAAGTGCATTTTTTGCAAGAAAGTAGCTCAAGAGTGCAAAAAAAGCAAGAAGTATTAACTGTAAAGCAATAATCTTATAACGCAACTCTTGTAGTTTTTGCTCAAAAGATTTTTTTGATTTAAAAACCTGCATGTAAAAGCCTGTTTTACGTGTTGGTATATACTTCATAAACTCTTTTTGGGAGATTGTAAAATTACTAATACCTATATGGTGTTTTGCATTAACAAATTTATAATGAAAATCATTTGAAAAATGGCTCAAATCTTCATCCATTTTAATATGTCTAGCGTATTCTATTAAAGAAAAATGTTCAGCTTTGACAAGTTGTGAACGCATCTGCTCAAAGTAAAAAAAACCTGCTGCTAAAATAAGTAAAGCAACACTTATAAAGTAAGTAAGAAAAAACTTTAAAAATGCATTACTTTTATGATTTGCCAAGACGATATCCAACCCCTTTTATAGTTGTGATTGGTAATCCAATTTTTCTCAGTTTATTTATATGAACACGTAAAGATCCTTCACTCATCTCCTTATCATCATAGGAAAGTTCTTGCAAAAGATGCTCTTTCGTTAGAGTTGTTTCTATATTTTTAAAAAAAAGCTGTGTTAAAGTAAGTTCATAAGGAGAAAGAGGAATAAAAGAACCCTCTTTAGAGAGCTCATTCTTTTCTATATCATACACAAAACCAGAAATTTCCATCTGATTTGCATAACTTTTATACTGTTTTTTCAACACTACATGTAAGCGAATAAGAAGCTCATCAAAATCAAAAGGTTTCTTGATATAATCATCAGCACCCACATCAAATCCCTCTGCTAAAGAGGCTATATCACTTAAAGCTGTTAAAAAAATTGCTACTGTATTGTCACCGCTTTCTCGCAACTGTTTTAAAAGCTCAAAACCATTTATATCTGGTACATTTACATCAAAAAGGTAGATATCAAAATGTTCATGAAAAGTTTTTTCTAAAACTGCTTCACTGTTTTCAACATGCGTAATATGAAAATCTTCTGCTTCAAGAAGTTCTATAAGTGATTCTGCTAAAACTTCATCATCTTCCAAAAAAAGTATTTTTGTCATCTTTTCTGCTTTAATTTAAAGTAATTCTATTACATACTTTTAGAAGTATGTAATAGATTTTCTTATGCGTATACTGAAAAGTTGTATGCCGCAGAAGAGGAGTTTGTAGTTGAAGAACTATCTTGATTTAACATATCAAGAAGAGACTGTGTATATTCTTCAGATGTCATCGATGTACTATCAACTTGTTTCATTTGAGAAACCATTGCCGAACGATCTTCTTGACTTAAAGATTTCATTTGCTCTTGCATTGTTGCTCTATCTTGAGAAGAAAGATTTTGCATAATATCTTTCATTCCACCTTGGCCCTGTCCTTGGCCACCACCTGAACCATCCATTTTTCTCATCTGCATTTGCATCTGTTGCATCTGCTGTGAGCCATTTGCTGAATTTACATTCATCATAGGTCCTTTATATCATAGTAAATAATAAGCAAAAATTATTCCACCTACTATTTCTCTCTAATAATACTACAAGAGTATTAGTGCAATGTTAAGAGATTTTCAATCTTTTAAATCATTGCCACCTCACCCTTTGGCACAGAGTGTGAAACTACTTTTTTATCTTCTATTTTTAAAATTCTATCGCACAATGGAAGCATCGCTTCATCATGTGTTACCATAATAACAGCAACATCTTGTTCCAGTGCAATTTTTTTTAGCATCTTAACAACATCTACAGAACGCTCTAAATCAAGCGCTGCTGTTGGTTCATCTGCTAAAATTATTTCAGGTTCATTTGCCAAAGCTCGAGCAATAGCAACCCTTTGATTTTGCCCACCAGACAGCTCCGAAGGCATAGCATGTGCTTTATCTCCAATATCAAAGTAATTCAAAAGTTCCATCGCTTTTGCTTCAGAATCTGCTTTTGAAACACCATTTACCTGAGAAACCAGTGTTACATTTTCTATAACATTTAAAAAAGGGATCAAATAGTGTGCCTGAAAAATAAACCCTATCTTCTCTCTTCTGATTTTTCTCGTTTCATGTGTCAGCCATTTATTATCATAAACAAGTTCATCACCAAGCCAGATTTTACCACTTGTAGGCTCTTCCACACACCCTATCATCATAAGCAATGTTGTTTTACCAGCTCCACTTGGAGCAATCAGTGCTACAAGTTCCCCTTTGTCAACTTGGAAATCTGCACCTTCTATAACACGAACAAGATTATCTCCACTGCCAAATCTTTTATAAAGATTTTCTACTTTTATACTTTGCTGTTTCATTTTATCCACCTATCGCTGCTGCTGGGTCTGCACTAATAACTTTTTTCACCCCTATAAATGAAGAGAGTATGGAAGCAGCTATCACCACTAAAAAGAGCATCCAAGCATCTGGAATCTCCAACACTACCCTTTTAGGAAACTTTGTATAGATAAGATGGGAAAAGACATTCCCAAATATAAATGCCAACACACCAAGAAGAAGCGTTTCTTGAACAATCATTTTAATAATGATAGAGTTTGGAATACCTATTAGTTTCATAATAGAGATCTCTTTCAT